>WLWD01005237.1_pt1 | contig 22782 bp, 36 predicted proteins | sample 6712731 | NCBI WGS metagenome assembly WLWD01 (sample SAMN12718690, study PRJNA576275) | sponge metagenome | isolation source: marine sponge | host: Mycale hentscheli | place: New Zealand: South Island, Marlborough, Capsize Point | collected 2014-11-01
GTAAGGTACATCTATATGGGGACGTTAGTGGCACATGTAACTCCTGTGTGTGTGTGTGTTCATCCTGTGTATTTTAAAATATTCTTTACTTAGCCACGCCTCCAAAAAAGTCCACGAACTTTGGTGGACGGGTCTCCCTCCAGGGATACGTGGTAAAGTGTGGAAAAAGGCTATTGGCAATGACCTGAATATCTCGTCGGACTTGTATGTGATAAACCTGAAGAGATGCAAGGAAAGGCTTGCCACAGCTCGAGAAAGAACTGGTGAGTGGAGTGAGTGGGTGGGTGGTGGAGTGAGCGAGTGAGCACTGAATGGATGAAGAGGATGAATTATTTGGTCAGTCAGTTATAAGACCTCAAACTTTGTGTGGTGGTTTTCAATCATTGTGCTATTCTATTCTGGTACAGTTAGTGTAATGTATGATGAGGTAGTAGATATATAGTACAGGACAATGCCTCTGACATTCCTAGTGTAATTCTCGTGAACATTACTGAAGCTATTAACTGTGAGTGTTCGCTCTGTATAGTAAGTGGCGTTCTTGTTAGTCCTGTTGTAACTAGAAAGTGTCCCCTTTCCAGATGTGTCTAAAACATTTCACAAGCCATTAAGTTTGCACCAGCTCACACTTCTTACAATTACTGCCAAGAGGGGGGGGGGGGGGGGGGGGGTCATTAGGTGGCGAAAACTTGAAATGTAGTCCATTTTGTTATGATTTGTCATCAGTATCCAACACATTGGAGGACCAGATTTGTGTTTGGATGCACAAGTCTAGGAGTTAACTATTGAGACTATCTCGGTATTAGTCCAGCTGAATCCTGCATTGATGAATCATCGTAGCATGGGGCAATATAAATATGTATTGGTTGATATGTAGATGCCTTGGTTATGCAGTAGGTTGTGCAAATGGTTGCATTGGAGTCATGTAGTAGGCGGAAGCCATTTTTTTCCCCTCACCGTAATATAATAGTGGCCTGTGGTGACAGAGGAAGGCAATGGTATGTAACTGAGACCTGTGGACCAATGGCCGACAGACAACGCAACTACATGTAGAGTTGAGATGTACTACTAGTTCCTTAGCATCTATCGCACACATGTGACGTCACTCTCTGCTGACAGAAGTAAGGAGGGAATACATCTCTAATTAACTTGTGTACCTCACACAACTCCCCATAGGCTCCCATTATGCTGTTTCTTTGATCAGCTTTTGTTTTTGTGTCCACACTTAGTGTGAGGTTTTCTTAATTCGTGTGATGAAAACATTGCATTGTGTGAAAGGAGAGCTGAAATAAATCTTCCACACTCAGGAACAGTTGTGTATATTAATAGCTCGGTGTTACCACATGTGTGGGGTTGTTGCAATATTTACACTCGCATTCCTTCGTTGCATTTAGTTGTTTTTATCACCGCTGAAGTGAGAATTAACCCGGCAAAACTGAGCCAATAAGGCGCCAAAATGTCTAGTTCGGTACAGCACTACTAGTGTAGTGGTTTGGGATGAAGTGAGCTGGTACAAGCTTCACCCCACGATGTGCTAAGATTATATTCAATACTTTTCAATATGTTAGAGTGGATTAATGAAATCAAAATTTGGCGTATTAATTGTTGTAACCTCAGCACTTACTACAATGAGTTGGAATTCAAACGTGATTATGCTGTTGTTGATTGTAGTAGTTCTTTCAGCTGATGGAATACTTGAAACCAGTTTTGGTTGACCTTGACACTGGGATGTATATGTGCTTATTTTTAGACTCCAATACCTCTCGTAAGAGCGTGAGCAGAGAGCAGAGTGTGGAGGTCATTCATTTGGACCTGTTAAGGACCTTCCCTACATTGGGTTTCTTCCAGGAAGTAAGCACATGTTTGCAAATTGTTTCTATCAGTGTGTACATGCTCATTTGTACGTGGATGTGTGAGTGTGTACATGCTCATTTGTACGTGGATGTGTGAGTGTGTACATGCTCATTTGTATGTGGATGTGTGAGTGTGTACATGCTCATTTGTACGTGGATGTGTGCTTAGCAATTACTACTCTGATTTATCTGCAAGTGTTCATTACACTGCTAGCAGCTAAACTAGTGCTAAATATTATACCGGTGTCACATTATCATTAGCTCATAGTGATAATTGTTTGGGCTATTTGATGTGATTGTGGATCATCACTTAAATATCATTCTTTCTTTTTCACCTGTATGTATTTTCTCTCCTTCCTCATCATGACTGCTGCCAGGGAGGTCCGTATCATGACTCACTCTATGATATCCTGGGGGCGTACGCCTGTTACCGCCCGGATATTGGCTACGTGCAGGGCATGTCCTTCCTAGCGGCCGTGCTGCTGCTCAACATGGATGCATCCGACGCCTTCATCTGCCTCGCCAACCTGCTCAACCTCACCTCCTACCTCGCCTTCTTCAAGGTGAGCCACACCTTACCCGTTATCAGGGGCGGGGGGGGGGGGGGGGGGGGGGGGTTCCCCAAGTATTTTGCTGTCTATAGTAGTATTACTAATGGTGGGAGGCTATTTCACCGGGGACTGGAGATTTAAATTAATGTTTTCGTACAGAGGGAGATTATTAGAACTGCTTTGATAGACAGGCAGGCATTGCACATTGGTAATGATTGTGAGTGAGAGTTGCTGTTTGGTTGAGTTAGTTGTAATAAAGGCAACAGGTTGAGAGAGGTGAAGTAAACAAACACCATTTAAGGGTGGCCGCACACCGCCTACGCAATTTTTTGTTGATGGTTGCTATGCACGATTACTACTATTGTATACTTACAGGGGCTTCTCTACTATAACACAAGGACACAGTACCTGCCGAAGGAGCCGCTCACTAATTTTAGAGCTAATCTGGAGGAAATATCGGGGCATGGTTATAAAACTTTGTAGCAATTTTTTGGAGCGGTGCGGTAAGTTGGAGCTCCGCAATTTGGTGCACTACTAGCCGAGCCGATACTCTACTGCAAGACAAAGAGTTCTTATCCATTTCAATATTACTTTATGATATATTCGCATTTTTTTCTATTTATAAGATATTGAAAAATTCTCAACGTGGTGCAGTTCATTTTTTTTTGGTTTACCCGTGTATAAAATTTTTGTGCCGTTCTCATTATTAGATTCCAAGAAAAACTGTTACAAAATTTGGAACTTTAATTCCACTCGCAATTCTTAAGAAATAGCCCCACCCCCATATCTCGTACTTACGAGTACGCGAGCAATTTTTTTTTCAATTAGTTTGTATTGGTTCTAAAAAGAGCCCGCCTATATCAAGAGTAAACAAACATCAATACAACAATAATAAGTGAGTCAGAAGAGAGAGCAGTTTATTGGAGATAGCCATAGGTGAAGGTATTAGATCTGCGCAGCTTGGGAAGTCTTCGCTCCGCAGAAATCGAGCCTGGTATATCCATCCGCTTGAGTTCAGGTGCGCAGAGTCAAGAGAACGGCTACAGGAGGAGATGCAGCCTGGTGCACCTTGCTGCGTGAGCTCAGACGACGTATGGAGAGTTGCTGTAAACGGATATGAGACAACAAGAAGCTAAACTAAAACACTACAACTTCGCAAAGTATACTTCTGCTACTACTGCGCGATAGTTTCTGCTCGCGTATTATCAAATGGTGGGGTATTGGCGGGGAATAAATTAATGTCCGGATCTACAGGCAGTGCGCGTTGCTATGTGCGGCCACCCTTAAAGCATTACTACAATGCTCAGAGTTGGTTTTTGTAAGCATAGGTAAGAGTACGCATGTGAAGAAGTCTCAAGTTACGATGCATTGCATGTGTTGGATATGATCACTTGTATGAAGATCACTTGTGCCAGCTAGCTTGTTGCTGCCTTGTTCTGGACTCATGCAGCCTAGGCAAGGTGTGTGGGGAAGTGTGTCTAGAGCTGCGGCAGTTCCTGCAGGTTTGGTGTTCACACGACCCTTTCTGAAATTGTGTTGACTGCTTAGTCATAGCAAACTTGGGCTTCTTTGACTGGAGTTGACCCTTCCATATCTGGCTGCGCATGTTGGCTACCTATGTTTGCATGTAGATCGAATGTATGATTTGATTTCCTGGAACCTTCTGGCTCGAAGGGTAACTACCAAAAGAAGATTAAAATTAAAGTCATCTTTTAACAATATTGCATGGCGGTAAAGTGTACCACCGTTGTGGTCTATAGTGAGAGGGTAATTATTCAGAATTTTGTTGGGTAATGGGCAGAAGTGGAATTTAGCCATGAAGTGAAGTTACCTTTGAAAATGTTCCTCCTGAGCAGGGGTTCATTTAGGAATCAATTTAAGAGGGGGTGAGATTGAGCTTGTGCTATCTCTAGGGGTTCACAACTTTCATACAGAACTAAGATGAGAAAGGAGATGGGCTTCAACTACCAAGACAATAATTAGAGCAGCAATAAACTTATGATTTAAACTATTGCATTCACCTTAATTATTTACTTTTTAACTTTGCTTTTCGCTTATGAAATTTGAAGAATATTTCAAGGGGGGAGGCGACATGACTAAATGAAGCCCCGCTGAGGTATTCCACTCTCTCTCTCTCTGTCCTTTCCCTAGCCTGATTTCTAGTCCTCGCTGTTTTGTGCAGCTGCTTTGTGCTAATTTAATAATAATTATTAAATTAGCACAAAGCAGACTTGCATGTGTTCATACTTTAACTTTACTATTACATGACAGTATTAAGGACATTGTTTCTGATCTAAATTCCTGAATAATTTAGGAGGAATTTAGATCAGAAACAATGTCCTTAATACTGTCATGTAATAGTAAAGTATGAACACATGCAAGTCTTTCATGTTTTGTCAGTAGTATTAAGTAGTATTCATAGTTTGTACAGGGCTCTTAATTTAGAAGACTTAGATATATAGAGACACCGTTAAGGTATACCTGCCCTTCTTGTTAACTAAGAATTTTTTATTTTTGTAATTCTAAGTTGTGCTAACCCTCAGTGTCATTGTGCACTTTACTTCATCATTGTGAGAAATCATAGAAAAGGGGGAAAAAATAAGATTGTCATATGAAGTGGAATGTATAGTGTACATTATTGTATACCTGCAAGCTTCAGATGTTTAGTTGTGTAATTGTTGTTGTTTATGTATGTTGTTTGTTGACAGGTGGACCACGCCCTCATGGTGCCCTACTTTAGGACCTTTCAGGTGTTCCTACAGGACTCTCTTCCTCGACTTAGTGCTCACTTTGAGTCCCTAGCCTTCACACCGGAGTTTTATCTTATAGAGTGGTAGGTGTAGTTTGAGGAGAAGGTGGGTGTGGCTGAAGTCATTATAAGAGTTGACTCTGCAGCTAGTAGTACAGGATAGTGCAAATGCGAGTGGTGTTTGTTATTTGCTTGTTGTTGTTGTTTTTTGCTTTGTTGGTGTGGGTTTTCAGCTAAAGTTAGCATCAGAATTCAGTCCTTATTTTATTTATTATTAATTATTTATTACTGGTACTATTTTATTTGGTAGTTTACGTGTAGCTATTAATGCTATAATTTCTGTGTGTTTGTTTTTACAGGATTTTTACAATCTACACGCGAACACTTCCCCTGGATGTGGCATGTAGAGTGTGGGACATGTTCTGTAGAGATGGCGACTCCTTCCTCTTTAGGACTGCCATTGGTACGTTGTTATAGAACCCTTGAACCCTTAGCTAGCATTTACTCTTCAACTCTTGTTTGTTTGTTTATTGTTAATTATTGGTTTATTTTACTATGCATGATACTCGATACGTAACTGGCAAACATAGTGGTTATATTGGCTTGCCATCTTTTATCGTGTGTGTGTGTGTGTGTGTGTGTGCTCATAGGAATCTTGAAGTTGTTTCAAGGTGACCTTTTGAGCTGCAGGTCTCTGGAAGAGCTGGGTCAATTCCTGGGAAACTTACCTGCAGTGGAGTCAGACACTCTGTTCTCTCACATAGAGTCCATTCATTTAACAGCGAAAAAATTCAGACAAGTTTTATCACAGGAGCAAAAGAGACCTTCAGATTCAGCACCTACCATTGTATAGTAGACTTTCTTTATAGTTTCTTTCTTTGCATTTTTATTGTTGTTGTATTGACGTCTTCCAAGGCGTTCCACCATCATCCAAGAATTTTTAATAATGATTACCAATTATTTTATTTCTCGTAAAGGGTTAGTAAATGTAGTTACCTTGGACATGTCTAGTACGCAATCTAGGCGATCATTACCAAGTGTTTGTAGAAGCGCCTTTCTGACTTTAAGCATGGCTTCTAATGTGGTGGACTACGATGAAGGTGCTGGGCATTCTATTCCAGTTAGTGAGTCTTTAAGGTCCTCTCGTCATACACCTGTGAGAGAGCTTGCTATGTCCTCTATAGACAAGCTTCTTATCCAAGGTAAAGTGCAGGTGTAGTGTTGTAAGTCTAGTGACTGGCAAATTATCAGAACTAGCAATTGCTATGCACAATGTTTAGTTCATATCAATCTAGTACATATCAATCTAGTACAGCATTCAGCGTATGCATGTAAACTTATTTAGAGAGATGCTGCAGGTCACAAAAATAATGATAGTGATTAGCTACTATCGCAGAACTTTAACCAAAATAATTTCCGAAACAAATTTACCTAGGTAAGCCTAATAGAAGATATTTATTATTGTACTATAATTACAATAATATCAACTAGTATGTAACCTTAAATATAACTAATCTGGTTCCCTCGCCATTCACACACCACTAGTTATACCAAGTGCTACATTTAATTGTCTTTCAGTGAGTAAGTGTACATTTGTAGCTTTCAGTAATTAGCCAATGTTATCCCTTAATTATAACAGTAATGGTGAGGGCGTTGTCATGGCTGTTGACATTTGTTGGTTGGCAGGCATACGAGGATTTGGAGCCGGGGGTGACCAGAAGGCTGTGATTGAGTTCGGCAAACCTCTCACTCTGATCACTGGTCAGAATGGAGCAGGAAAAACTGTACGTTAGATACCAGAAAAAACGATTATGTTAGGTAACCATTTGAAGTGGAAGAAAGAGGGTTGAGAAGAAAAGGAGATGGTAGCCATTGTTGCAGATGAAGTCTGGATTTATTGTATAATGGGTTTTACACAGAAATAATGACATGTATGAAGAGGTAGTGTTTTCAAGCAAAACAACAAGAGAAATGATGTTGGTAAGATATCGTGTAACAAACACAGAATCATTGCAATGGCCTTTAAGATGAATGAGTCTTAATGGTGGTGAAGAGCTTTATTGGATGGTGGGACATGTTTAAAGGAAGCATTATCTCTTGCTTGTTTGTAGACTAATTTATGCTTTTTGCAGACCATCATTGAATGCTTGAGGTACGTGACGACTGGAGAGATGCCTCCTAATAGTAAAGGCGGGGCATTTGTTCATGACCCAAAGGCAGGTTCTCTTTGGATGTTGGGTTCAATTGGTAAAGGGTAGTCACTGCACTATGGATTTTGCAGCTGGTGAATGAGAGGGAAGTGAGAGGCTTGGTCAAGCTGAAGTTTAAGAGTATCAGTGGAGATAACATTGTCTGCCACAGGATGCTGCAGTCTACACAGAAGGTACGTGTATTGTGTGTATCTGGTGTTCATATTTTATATCATGAAAAATATGAATGTTAAGCAAGGTTTGACACAGTAATTTTGTTGGGGTGGGAGACCAACATTAGTGTTAAGAGGGTAAGGCTATACCAACCGAAAGATCATCATGAGTCAGCTTTAATATTGAAGTAGCTTCATTTATTCATTTAGTGAGGGGGGAGGGGGAAAGAGAGAGAGAGGGAGATAAAGAGTTTAGCTGGAAATCCCAGCGTTTCCCCCCTTCTGTATCAAACACTAATAAAAATTGAATGTGATATGATGACAATTATGAATGGTATAGTATTGAACTAGTGGAACTAGTGATGGTGTGAGTGGGGGAAGTCCCCTACCTGTGCCAGTACTGTCTGGTCCACATCACTAATTTGCATATCTTGGTTCTATTAACTTGAATATTAGGTTAAGAAGATAGAACAAAAGACAGTGGATTCTTCTTTGGAGAAGGCTCGGACTACGTGCAAGGGGAGGGACGGGGAAGACGCAGGAGACGAGCAAAGAAGGGCAGCCGAAAGGGAGCAGGAGACGGACCGACCGGCGGGGAAAGGAGAGGGGGGGCCGGGGGACCGCCGGAAGCGGGCCCCCGCAAGCGCGCCCCGCAAGCGCGGCCCCGCAAGCGCGCCCCCGCAAGCGCGCGACCCCCAAGCAGCGCAGCCCCCGCAAGCGCGCCCCCGGCAAGCGCGGCCCCAGCAAGCGCGGCCCCGCAAAGGCGAGTGCCCCCGGCAAGCGCGCACAAGCAAGAGAGGGACCCTCCGCAAGCGGGTCCCCCCGCAAGAGAGCCCCCGCAAGCGCGGCCCCCCGCAAGCGCGGCCCCAGCGAGCGCCCCCGGAAACGAGGCCCACGAAAAGAGCGGCAAGAAGAAGGCACAGAAAGAGCGGACCCAGAAACGAGCCACAGCAAGCGCGGACACAAGAAAGAGAGGGAAAAGGAACGAGGCCCTCAATATCTGCCCCCTCAATCTCTTTCCCCCTCAATCTCTTCCCCCTCAATCTCTCCCTCAACTCTCCCCCCTCCCAAATTCTCGCCCTCAACTCTCCAAACGGCTCCCCATCAATCGAGCCCCCTCAATCGCGCCCACTCAATCTCTCTTCCCCCTCAATCTCTTCCCTCCCCCCTCCCACATTCTCTCCCCCTCAACCTCTCCCAACGTCTCCCCCTCAATCTTTCCTCCTCTTCTCTTCTCCATACTGTTGTCCTCTCAATCTCAAATTTCCAAAGTTTTATTTGATTGTAGAAAGTCAAGCTGACCACTCGGTGTGCTGAAATAGACAGAATGGTGAGTGGGCAGGGTGGGCATACATGCACATGTAGTCACAGATAGTTGCACATGTTGTGTTCAGATGATAGACCTGCTGGGCGTGTCCAAGCCGATTCTATCGCATGTGATTTTCTGCCACCAGGAAGATTCATCGTGGTATGTTAAGCGTGTGGGTTTGGTGTGGGTGTGTCTGGTGTGTGTGTGTGTAAGGTTCTCAGAGAGAGGAAGGTGATTGTACATGTTTTGTTGTTGTTGTGTTGTATTGTTATAATTGTGTTTTTCTAGGCCGCTTAGTGAAGGTAAAGCTTTGAAGGCCAAGTTTGATGACATATTTGCGTCTACACGTTACACCAAGGCACTCGAGAACTTCAAAAAGATACAGCAGGAACTGGTAAGGGGTTGAGGTTTTGTGTCTATGTACATACTCTTGAGTACTATCTCTGTGTAGGGAACTGAAATGAAGGTGTGGCAAAGTGACTTGTACCATCTGGAACAACAGAAGAAGAAAGTGGATGAGGTATGAGGAGAGGTGACATTCCAGTGGTCTAGTATTGGTACAAGCATCAGTACAGAATGTTATCACATACAACAAGACTTGGCATACATACATACATACATACATGTAGTTAGAAGTTAACTTGAACTATTGAAATAGTAAAAAAAGAATTTTTTTTTTTTTTTGGTAATTCCGAAATATTTCGACCTTAAGAGTTTTAATGCAACTGATGAAGCTCTTTTGGTGTCAAAACTATGCCAAGGATTAGTAAGTTAATATTATACCCAGCAATACAATAAAGTGTGTATGATACTTAGCAGCAGGAATAAATTGTTGTCTGTTGTTATAGTATAACATATGATATGATAGCACAGAGAACTGTGGTGTTTTAGATGAACAGCACTGCGGGGAATTCCACTAACGCTTTGCCTCGTGGAGATTTTCTCACACCACTCAGACTATTAATCCAGAATACACAGTTTTCTGTGCTATAGTTGTTAGTGTGTCTCAGACTATTAATCCAGAATACTACAGTTTTCTGTGCTATAGTTGTTAGTGTGTCTCAGACTATTAATCCAGAATACTACAGTTTTCTGTGCTATAGTTGTTAGTGTGTCTCAGACTATTAATCCAGAATACACAGTTTTCTGTGCTATAGTTGTTAGTGTGTGTCAGGAATACTATAATAATAAATTTGTATTGTTTCAACTTTTACCGGCCATATATATTGTGGGCGTGGCCATGTGTATTCTGGGTGTATGTGCAAATTGTAGCTGTGGCCATGTGTGTTTGTTGTGGGTGGGGGCCACATGTGTTTGTTGCTATGAGTGTGGTCACATGTGTTTGTTATAGATCAATGGGAATTTGGAGACTACCAGACAGAAAGTGGAGAACTCTAAGGCAGACGTCACACGCATCTCCAATGAACTGGCACCCATGGAGGTGAGAGGGTGGAAGAGGTTTAGGCTTGCGAGAAGTTTAACCTTGCAAGTGGTGAGAATCAGGGTTCATATATTAATAGGTGAGAGGTCAGGGTTTGTGCCGCTCAAGGGGCACAGTTGTTTTTGTCTCACCCAGTACGTGGCACCGCGACCCGCCCACAAAACTATTTTCCTCTCACCAGACTTCCTAGCAACCAAGGTAGCAACCAACTAAATCAGAAAAAAATAAGATTTTTAACACACCAAGTAGCTTATCACGTGCATCACAGTCTTATTCGATTTTTCAACAACCTCTCATTTGGTTTGTGGTAAATGAAGAAGACTTGCAGTACTACATTCAGTGCTCAATGAATTAAAAAATGTGCCAGGTAATCTAAGAAGAAGAGTCTTCTGGTTCAGCTGCCATAAGTTTCCTTCTTTTCTGGTAATGCTTAGGAGCTGGTCTCAGGCAAACCAAGGAGGGATCTGATGCCAACTGGTGCTCCTTCATTATGTATTTCAGCTTATCCACTTCACTAGGAATTCCCTGGTGAGTCCGCTCCAATTTCATAAAATGCTGATGAATAGATTCTGCGCCTTGTTCTCCCATAAGACCTGCTCCAACATGCCAGCGTTTCACCCACGGAATAACGTGCTCTTCCATGATATGCATTTTAGGGAGCACAGTAGCTGTGGGGAACTTTTCACGATAGAACTTCATGAAGTTTTCGATGCTGCGTTCTAATTTAAAAATAAAAGGTAGAATTTATAAATATATATTAATATGATATATTGCCTTACCAAGACCTACCTTAGCCATATATGTATGTATCCAGCTACAATTGAGGAGTTATTAGTGAGAAGGCAAAAGATGATATCATTTGTTGTTGTTGTAATACGTTGTTGTTGTTGTTTTTGTTGGTTTGTTGTTGTTGTTGTTTTTTCAGACTAAACTTCAAGCTCTGAATGAGAAGTATGAAGAGGTGACCAGAACAGAGCGAGAAATCAGTAAGGCAGAATATGAGGAAGTAATGCACAGGGGTGTAGCTTGTGTGTGTGTGTGTGTGTGTAAACATTTAACATCCTTACAAGACATACACACTTAGGTTTTAATCTCAATATACAACTCTGACCTTCTATTTTATTTTTTTTCATGCCAATACTACTACAAAGGGTTTTGAAATATAAAATCAGGAGTTCAAAAAATTACCTAGCAAGTAGCAACCATATATCACTTGAAAGTACATGTATTGTTCAACATTTGAGGTCAAATTTGGTTGCCTAGCAACAAACCACAGAGTGTTTATTGTGACCAAAACATACCTACATCGTAACAATGTGATCTGTATAAGTTCAAGTGCACTATTAGCAATTGTTTGTGCATGATTAGATATTTTTTACTGTTATAACAGACAGTTATCTCAGCCAGCAATGTTGTTGCTCACTGATGACACCAAGGGAGGTGTGACTGTTAGCTGGGCAAAAGAACATCAAGAATAAAAGAATATTTCGCTAATAATTCCAGTCCTCTGCACACACTCACTCCTCATCTAGCAATTTTCTACTCATACTCCTCATTTCTCATCCATTCATTACTTTGTCAACCTTTCTTGCTTTCATCATTATCAGTATTGCCATGATCATCTCAATAATATTCTGACCTTCGTATGAATAGAAGAAATCCAAAGTAATTCAGAGAGCAAAGGTAGCTCACTCAAACCATTACTTATCACTGGGAGTTTGTAAAAAGTTTACAGCTGTGACCAAATTAGCGCCATATTCCCTGGAAATCTATTAGGCATAATAAAACTTACCGCCATGTTCCCAGGAAAACTATTTCTTACTCCCCCCCCCCCCTCCCGCCCCCTCCCCCCGAATATACAGCGTAAATAGCTGTTTGTTTTTCCTGGAATACTAGCTTCCATTACCTCTTCGACATAGCTGCTGGTATCTTCACTACCTAAAGTGCTCTACTAGCTCTCGTGTTGAAAACTAGTAGTTTCCTCAACTGGCAACGAAATGGCAGCTTTAGCGAGTAAGTCCAACTCTCTATCCTCGACAGTAGTACCTCCATGGTAGCTGTATACCTCCTGTACCCCTTCCCTCTCACTTTTGTCATTGAAAAAGTCGTCGCAGACAAGATCCACCGCCTCAGTTGCAGACAAATTTATCGCCATTTTTCGAACTAACGTCACAAGTTTGTTTTTAGCCCGACTACCTTAGTTACATAGTAGCTATTTCTATTCTAAAAATACATGCAATAGAACAACACATTAGCCATGATCTGGACGCTGCAACTAAGCTTTAGTGTTAATCGTTTAGGGGGGAAATATTTCCCCCCGCATTACATCATGTTTGAGCGCCTATAGGCACTTGTGCTGTTGAATGGGTTAAGCTGTTAACAATTTTCTTTTGAGACAATTATAGGATGCTGATACCAATGTTGTATTTGAAATAGTGTGTGTGGTGTGTGTGTTTGTGTGTGTGTGCATGTGTTTGGGGGGAGGGTGTGTGTCCATGTGTGTGGTCTCTGTTTGGAGGTGTAATGTGTGTGTGGTCTCTGTTTGGGGGGAGGGTGTGCGTCCATGTGTGTGGTCTCTGTTTGGAGGTGTAATGTGTGTTTGGGGGTGTAATATGTATGTGGTCTTTGTTTGGGGGTGTAATAATGTGTGTGGTCTCTGTTTGGGGGTGTAATATGTGTGTGGTCTCTGTGGGTGTAATATTGTGTGGTCTCTGTTTGGGGGAGTGTAATGTGTGTGTGTGTTTGTAGCGGAGCACATGAGTAGTAAGAAAGAGTTGGAAAAGAGTCAGAGAGAGTTGGAGGCCAAGATAGAGCAGCTGTCCACTGGAAGTAGACAGGATCTGCAGATCTTGATCGACCAACATGGCTCAGAACTACAGAGCAAGAAAGATAAACTAGATGGAGTAAGTATGGTTGACGACAGTGATGGTTGTTTTAGTCACATGGTGTATATATGCGTGTGTGTGTGTGTGTGTGTGTGTGTGTGTGTGTGTGTGTGTTCACTCCTAGATCCTGAGGAGGCAAACACGTCTGGTGAAGTCTCTGGATGATATGAAGGAGAGGATGAATGAGTGTCACAAGGAACATGGACGCTTGAAGACTGAAGACAAGGTGAAAAAGTGTTTCAGCACGTTATAATGTGTCATTTCTATCCATTGCTGTAACTTTTACTATACATGTGTATGTTGTTGTTTTTGTTTGTTTGTATGTTTTTTACTATTAAATATTAGTGTTATTGTTGTTTTGTTGTTGTTGTTGTCAGTATCACAGAGATCGGATAACGTCGCGTGACAGGAGAGTAGTGAATTTAGCCACTCAGCAGTCTGTGGAAGAATTCAAGGAAGGACCTTTCAGTCAGAGCGAGGTGAAGACATTCCTGGAAAAGATGGCGACAGTCAAGGCTGAAGCAGAAGAAGTGCATAGTGAAAAGATAGTAAGAGTCTATTAATATAATATATATAGTAAGATGTCACCAATCATAGATTTGATACCACATGAGTGGGTGGATGAAAAGATTGGGAGGGAGATCACCAGAATATCATGCATACCATTGTGCCATCATTCAGGCACTTTATACCACACGCACGCACACACATACACACACGCACACACATACACACACAAAGAAAAGAATGAAGCAATATGGGAGAATATATTTAGTGTGGATGTATGTGTGTGTGTGTGTGTGTGTGTATAGTCTAGATTGGCAGAAAAGGAGCGGACTGTTCAATCTGAGTTAGATGAGTTGCGTCGCAACCAAGCTAAACTGGAAGAATCTGTTTCCATGAAGACAAAGACAATTCAGTCGAACAATGACAAGATGGAAACTATTCACAGGGATCTGGCCAACATCGGCAGTGGGGCAGCTGTCTTGGAAGGAGTAGAGGAGCAGCTCAAGAATGCTGTGAGTCTGTGCGAGATGGCTGGATGGGCATGGTTATTGTGAGTGGGTGGAGCCGGACAGTGGGTTGTATGTTGTCATGTTATGACTTCTGGCAGGTCACTGGAATAGTCTCTCTTACATGTGCTTCACATCTGTTACAAATTTGTTTAATTGACCAACATCATTCTCAAAAAGTTTAAAATATGAATATATATTTTTTGCCTTTGATTCAGTGCCCAATGATTGGTTTATAGAGCAATATAGAGCAGCAGATCAATAAATAGAGCAGCAGATCAATAAATAAGTTTCTAGAGCAGCAGATCAATAAATAGAGCAGCAGATCAATAAATAGAGCAGAAGATCAATAAATAGAGCAGCAGATCAATAAATAGGTTTCTAGAGCAGCAGATCAATAAATAGAGCAGCAGATCAATAAATAGGTTTCTAGAGCAGCAGATTAATAAATAGAGCAGCAGATCAATAAATAGAGCAGCAGATCAATAAATAGAGCAGCAGATCAATAAATAGAGCAGCAGATTAATAAATAGGTTTCTTCCAGCCACTGATCTCACCTTCACATGCTCTTTATTGTCCTTGTTGCAGGAGTCAGAATTGGAGGAGTACAGTAAAGATGTGGATGTGTCGGCCATGGAGAGACAACTGGAAGGCATGACCTTGGAGAAACAGGCCGTGAACAATAAGGTTGTGCAACTGCAGAAGGAGCAAACGGTGACGAGTCAGCAAGCAACTGCCAGGGGAGCTCTGGAGGAACTCAGGAAACAGAGGAGAACCTTGGAGGAATCCTACCACCATCAGTAAGACAACCACTACCTCCTACATGCCATGCAGGGTATTTTAGAACCAAACTTGAGAGGGGCCAAATTAATATTTTTTTTAATTTCTGGGGGTTTCTCATTTCCATGATATTGATGAAAAAATTTTGTGGCAGATGTCACATGAAGGTCATAATAATTTTCAGCGGGGGGGGGAGGGGGGGGGGACAAAATGCCCCCTATAAAGGCCTAAAATAATCCTTGTCTTGTCATGTCTGAGTGACAGATGGAACAGACCCATAGGATAGAGTGTGTTAGTAGGACACATGGGATTCCATAGGACTATCCCACTTGTCCTACATGGGACGGTGGGATAGGACAGACACATAGGATAGAGTATGTTAGTGGGACACATGGGATTCCATAGGACTATCCCACCTGTCCTACATGGGACAGTGGGATAGGACAGACACATAGGATAGAGTATGTTAGTGGGACACATGGGATTCCATAGGACTATCCCACTTGTCCTACATGGGACAGTGGGATAGGACAGACACATAGGATAGAGTATATTAGTGGGACACATGGGATTCCATAGGACTATCCCACCTGTCCTACATGGGACAGTGGGATAGGATGGGAGCTAGTGGTACTTATGAGTTGGATGATATTTTGCAGGTTGGAATCCCTCGAGCCCACTCTGCTTTCTTTGTTTGGGACTATGCCTTCTGAGAGAGAGAATGTGGGGAGAAAGTTGGATGCTCTCCTGAAGGAGAAGGACAGAGAGTTGCAGGCAGTAAGCAACCGGCACAACAGAAGTTCAGCTCAACTCTCTCGACTACAAACTCAGCAGGAGCAGCTGGAGTGAGTGCTGAGCACGTCATGGGGATGTGGGTGTGGTGTGTATGTGGGGGTAGGGGGAGGGGGGGGGTGCAATTGTATGGTGGTTGTATGTCTGCTGATGGACTAATCAATTAATTCATTTATGCATTATCTGTAGGCAGCAATTAGAAGACAGGAAGAAGCGTATGGCAGGTACGAGCTTTTAATGCAGATGTGAGCTGAGTGAGGTTGAGTGTTTGTTTTGTTGTTGTTGTTGTCATTGTTGTTGTTTCATACTTGGTGATATGTGCAGACTTGCAGGCTGATGTTAGTACGGTATGGGACAATCAAGATGAAGACATCCCTTACCAGGAAATGTTGGATTCCATTCGTACCCAAATAGATTCTACATCAGAGTAAGTGGACACTTAGCAATCTTCTCTCATACGCATGTACATGTCTGGTATAATACTAACAACTCCTCCATTGTGAAATAGAAATATCGCCACAGTCAAAGGTTCTCAGTCATTCTTTCGCAAGTCCCTGGAGAAGCTGCATAGCAACCATAAGTGTCCTCTGTGCATGCGAGGTTTTGAGGAACAGGAGAGCCTTGACAACACCATCGGACTGGTGAGTTAGTCTCTCAGACAAGGTAGGACTCGTGACTGCACTGGGACACAAACAGTTGGTATCCTGTTATTATTATTAGTAGTAGTAGTATTTATTATTATTATTATTATTATTATTATTGTCATCATAATTATCATACCAGAGTTTCATACAGACTAAGGGATTTCCCCTCCCCCCACTTAATTTTTTACTCAGACTGAATTTTTTTATAAAAAAAAAAAAAGAGAGAAAGATCAGTGTACAACATTGTGAAAAGTATACCCTGTTGTAGTTTTGTTGTAGTTTGTTTGTTTTTTTGTTTTTAATTCCAAACTTCTTCAAATTCAACACTTTCTAGTTCTGGTCCTTCAATAGCAATTGGTAATAGTTTGTCTAAGTTTTCAATTTTTATCTGATAGTTTGTTTCGTAGTCATGACTTCACCATTTGCATGTGCTATACGGTTTTTTGTGACTCTACAAATTCATCCCCCCCCTCCCCCCGTGACAAATCCTGCATGAATCCCTGTATCCTGTTCTTATCATCATTACATCATTGTTAATATTAGATTACTACTAGACTGAACGATGCTATTCCTCGTATGATTCCTCGACTTAATGAAGATCTCCGCCGATTACAAGAAAAGCAGCAAAAGATTCAAGAAATGAAGCCCAAAATTGAGGAAGTGAGATGGACACGTGAACAGGGTGTGGTCATAGTGAAAATGTATGTATGTGTGTTTGTTTCCAGCTATCAAAGATCAAGTCTGATGAGTTAACCCATAGGAAGAAAGTGCTGGATGAAAAAGTCGCTGCTGTGGAAGAGATGCAGTCTTCTCTGGAGGAACTGGCAGAGAATCAGGAGAAATTGAAGGAAGAATTAGACCAGATAAGAGCACTACAACCAAAGGTGTGAGAATAGGATAGATTTTGGTGGAATGAAAGAGGAGTAAGTTTGGTAAGGTAATAGGGAGACCAAATGAGGATGTAGATGATCTAGTGTAGTGTGAATATGTATGTATTGGTGAGGGAGTTATGTGTATACATTTTTGTTGCTAAGGTAACTGAAGTGTCACGCCTCAAAAACCAGCTGGTTTCCCAGGAGAAATCTATCAGCTCAGAGGAACGGAGGTTGGACACTATGGTAGGAGGGACTCAGGGCTCACAGAGGAGCTATCATAGCGTCAACCGTGAGCTGGTGGAGGCGCAGAGGAATGTGTGAGTCACATGACTATCACATGATCTGTAGAGCTCTAGTGTACTTAGTTGTGTTATTTAGGGAGGAATTGAACCGGAAGATGGATCACAGACGTCAGGAAATTTCAGAGACTCAGCGAACTTTGCGACAGTATGAGGACCAAGTGCACAAGTTGCGTGAAGAACAGCTTGAATTGAAGAGTCGACTGCAGCAGAGAGAATCCCTCGTCAGTCGAAGGGAAGACCTCAGCAACCAGACCACTGCACTGGAACGGGAAGTCAAGGTGATGACAGTGTTTGTATGTGGAAGGCTGGGAAGGTTAATGGAGTAAAGTGGTTAGAGCATGTTTTAGTCAGAGGTCTGCTGTGTTGGTAGTGAAAGGTGAGAGGTCATGCTGTGTTGGTAATGAGAGGTCAGGGTGTGTTGGTAGTCAGGGGTGAGAGGTCGGGGTGTGTTGATAGTCAGAGGTCAAGGTGTACTGGTAGATAGAGGTGAGAGGTCAGAGTGTACTAGTCATCAACGGTGAGAGGTCAGGGTGTAATGGTTGTGTGAAAGGTCAGGGTACTTAATAGTGGGAAGTGTTATTAGTAATACATCATGATTTGGTTCCCTAGACGGAAAGTAACAGGATAGCCCCTGTGAAGAAAAAGATAACTCAGCTTGAGACTAAAAGGAACAAAGCCAGGAAGGAGAAGGAAGAAGGAGAAGCTCAGGGAAAGGCAAAACTGGACTCCATTCAGGGTAGCATGGCTGACATTAAGAGTGTCTCAGACACAATAGCCAAGTAAGTATGAGTGAGCTGCATTTATCTGCTTAAATTACACCTACATTTCCTTGTTCAATAAATGTCATGCTAGAATGACTGTGTGTATTACTCTGTGAACTCTACTACAGTACTCTTGCTGCTTCTCTTTCTTCTTAAGCCACTCTATTCGTAACGGCCAATATTAAAGTCTTTGTATTTCTTTTATCACATGTGTGACAGCCCAGGCGTAACTCTGGCTGCCCAGTGGGATGGATATAGTCAATTATGGTGTTGAAGGACCAGGTCCCACATCAACTAAATAGCTAATTACCTACAGGGGCGTAAGCTCCCACGGTGCAATTGCAAAAATAGTCAATTTTAGGAACACAATTTGAAGAACGAGTACAACTTAAAAGGGGTGAGGTGACCTAGAACATGAATGGGTGGGGAAAAGGCGGAGATTGGGGGGAAGTGCCGATGCTTTCCAGAGGTGCAGAGCCTCTGGGAGGAGACAAAGACATTTGGACAAAGATATGGCTACAAGAAAACCGAGGGAGTTGACCTCCCAACAACAATCATCACCTAGATGTGTTTATTGTAGCTATCATGTTGTTTGTTGTTTTAAACTGTTCAGGAACTGTCCTGGACAACATGTACAATTAAAATGTGTATGTATGTGTACATGTTTGTGTGTATATGTGTCTGTGTGTGTACATGTTTGTGCGTATATGTGTGTACATGTTTGTGCGTATATGTGTCTGTGTGTGTACATGTTTGTGTGTACATGTGTCTGTGTGTGTACATGTTTGTGCGTATATGTGTCTGTGTGTGTACATGTTTGTGCGTATATGTGTCTGTGTGTGTACATGTTTGTGCGTATATGTGTCTGTGTGTGTACATGTTTGTGCGTATATGTGTCTGTGTGTGTACATGTTTGTGTGTATATGTGTCTGTGTGTGTACATGTTTGTGTGTATATGTGTCTGTGTGTGTACATGTTTGTGCGTATATGTGTCTGTGTGTGTACATGTTTGTGCGTATATGTGTCTGTGTGTGTACATGTTTGTGCGTATATGTGTCTGTGTGTGTACATGTTTGTGCGTATATGTGTCTGTGTGTGTACATGTGTGCGTATATGTGTCTGTGTGGTGTCCCTGTTTGTGTGTATATTGTCTGTGTTTGTACCATTGTTTGTGTGTATATGGTCTGTGTTTGTACATGGTTGTTGTGTCTATGGTCGTGTGTGTGTACATGACCCATGTGTGTGTATATGTTTCTGTGTGTGTACATGTTTGCGTGGAATATGTGTCTGTGTGGTGTAACATGTTTTGTGTGTATATTGTCTGTGTGGTGTACATGTTGTGTGTGTATGTTGTCTGTGTGTGTCATGTTTGTGTGTATATGTTTCCCTGTGTGTGTACATGAACCATGTGTGTATATGTGTCTGTGTGTGTACATGTTTGTGTGTATATGTGTCTGTGTGTGTACATGTTTGTGTGTATATGTGTCTGTGTGTGTACATGTTTGTGTGTATATGTGTCTGTGTGTGTACATGTTTTGTGTATATGTGTCTGTGTGTGTACATGTTTTGTGTATATGTGTCTGTGTGTGTACATGTTTGTGTGTATATGTGTCTGTGTGTGTACATGTTTGTGTGTATATGTGTCTGTGTGTGTACATGACCATGTGTGTAATGTTAGGTACATCAGAGACGGTAAGGACAAGGCTATGGAGGAATGCGAAAAGCAGGTGGAATCCCTTACCGCACAGATGGAAGTTAAGAACAGAGATAGGAAAGAGTTGGATCAAAACATAGCAACCCTCACCAAAGAGGTGGCCAACTTTAAGGTTAGGTTGGGAGTGAATAGGGTGGGGGGGTGGGGGGGAGGCGGCGAAATCATAAGGGTACTGGAAGATTAGTTTTAATGATAATAATAACCAGCAAGTACCCTAAAGTGTATGGTGGTTACATGTGACAGCTCTTATTGCACTTGAATTTTGAATGCTTGTTGTATAGCTGATCTAGCTTGTTCGCTATAATGTGCCATTTGGTGCACCAGTAGTAGTAGTAGTAGTAGTAGTAGTAGTAGTAGTAGTAGTAGTAGTAGTAGTAGTGGTAGTAGTATCATCTGGTACTTGAGGATTGGTTCGTGTTTGTGACAGAACAAGGAGAGAGAACTGGAAGACAACCTTCTGCTGATGTCCAAGAAAGAAGAGGTAGCGAAGAGGTCTGCCAAAATCAGAGAGTTGAAGGACAGACTGAGGGGCATGGGACTGGAAGCTTATGACCAGTAAGGTGGACAGACGGAGGGAACACTGTGGGACTTTTACTTGTATGTGTGCGTGTGTGTGTGTGTGCGTGTGTGTGTCAGTGAAATGCATCAGCTCCAGACTGACGTGGACAGGTTGCGTATAGAGAAGACTCGCATTGAAGGCCACAAGCAAAGCCAGGAAGACCAGGCACGCATCTACCAGCGAGAGCTGCAGTCTGAGCTGTATGCAGGCATTGGGGACAGGTTTAGGGACATGCAGATAAAGCTGAAGGTAAGGGGTCATCACACTGCTATTGGGTTTGTCACATGCAAGTAGCTTGTTCGTCTGTTGTTGTTGTTGTTGTTGTTGTTTTTAGATATACTTAACTGTATCATGTTGCTATGTTTCATCAACATTGAAGAAATGCTTTTAAATGAACTTAGCTTTTTATTTATTTAATTTATTTATTTTATTTAATTAAAGTTCAGAATACATTATTTTCCAATTGGTTTTGCAATGTCTTGTAAATATCTTAGTAGATTTCTTAAAACAGCAATATTTTTGTGATCCTCTGTAATTAGTTAAGGGTTAGTACTTATTTGAACGAGATATAAGTAAACGTAATTGGGGGGGGGGGGAGTTTAATTAGAAACCCCCCAGCCCAAGCTGAGATGTTGATATTAAGTTCCACCTTCCTTTGTATGTATGTATGTATGTATGTGTGTGTATGCATGCATGTATGTATGTATGTGTGTATTTATGTATGTGTGCACGCATGTATGTATGTATTTATGTACGCATCAATGCTGTTGCTAGACGTCGCAGTTGGCCAGTGGTGATTTGAGTAAGTACCATCGTGCCCTGGACAGAGCCATCATGCGCTTCCACCGACAGAAGATGGACGAGATCAACCAGATCATCAAGGAGTTGTGGATCAAGACGTACAAAGGAGGGGACATCGATACCATCCGCATATGCTCAGACGACTCCACCCAGTCTGACAGTAGCACGGTCATTGCCAGACGCACGTACAACTATAGGGTGAGGAGTGTAGTAGGGGGAGTGGTTTGGGTACAGCTGGATTTTAAGTCAAGTAGTATAGTGAAAATGAAAATTTTCCTGCTAGCTTATAACTTTTTGCTTCACATTTCTCTCTCGGCTTTCTTTTATTCGTGAAACATACTATCTTTTCTTTGGTTTGCCCATTGGTTGTCATAGCTCGGTGGCTAGAGCGCTTGTGCTTGAACCAAGTTGTCCTGGATTCTACCGGTGATACTCATACATTTTTGTTTTAATTCTGTATGTATTGTTAAAGAGGAGGGGGAAAGCCTGTGAGAGAGAAAGATTACATTTAATAAACTTTTTTGTTTTGTCCCACTGTCCCTAATTAATTGCAAATTTACGGTCATGCAGCACAAAGAAATGAAAGTTAAAATGTGGCCCTAAGCAGGTGACATTGTTAATACACACCATTTATACACTACAGGTTGTTATGGTAAAGGGTAGCACTGAACTGGATATGCGTGGACGGTGTAGCGCGGGTCAGAAGGTGCTTGCGTCCATCATCATCCGCCTAGCTCTGGCAGAGACCTTTTGCCTCACCAGTGGGCTGCTGGCCCTCGATGAACCTACCACGAACCTGGACACGGACAATGTTGAAGGACTGGCACAGTCGCTGGCTGATATCGTCAAGTGAGTGCGTGTATTCGAGAAGGGAAGGGGGCACATGTCGAAGTGTGTGTGTGTGTGTGTGTGTGTGTGTGTGTGTATGATTCCTAATATGTTTATAAGATATAAATAGCCATTGACTTGAATTTAGTTGTTGTTTGTTATTGTTAGTTATTGCATTAAGCATGTGATATCTGATGGAGCTAGAATGTTGGTGCGAGTGTAGTAGTGTAGCTATGTTGGTGCGAGTGTAGTAGTGTAGCTATGTTGGTGCGAGTGTAGCAGTGTAGCTATGTTGGTGCGAGTGTAGCAGTGTAGCTATGTTGGTGCGAGTGTAGCAGTGCAGCTATGTTGGTGCGAGTGTAGCAGTGCAGCTATGTTGGTGCGAGTGTAGCAGTGCAGCTATGTTGGTGCGAGTGTAGCAGTGCAGCTATGTTGGTGCGAGTGTAGCAGTGCAGCTATGTTGGTGCGAGTGTAGCAGTGCAGCTATGTTGGTGCGAGTGTAGCAGTGCAGCTATGTTGGTGCGAGTGTAGCAGTGCAGCTATGTTGGTGCGAGTGTAGCAGTGCA
>WLWD01000986.1_pt1 | contig 22777 bp, 12 predicted proteins | sample 6712731 | NCBI WGS metagenome assembly WLWD01 (sample SAMN12718690, study PRJNA576275) | sponge metagenome | isolation source: marine sponge | host: Mycale hentscheli | place: New Zealand: South Island, Marlborough, Capsize Point | collected 2014-11-01
TAATTCTGATAAATCCTATCAGCCAAATCACATAAAAGATAGTATAAAATGAAGGAAAAATAAAAAATAAGGAAATCAACAAAGAAATATTGCAGCCATTCTGCATTGTGCTAACCCATGTCTTGACAGTTATTAGCTTTAAAATAAATGATGTCATTATTACTATTATTATTATTGGCGAGCGAGCATAGTGAGTGAGACATTCACAGGGGTAACACAATTGAAAATATGGGATGTTTGTTGGCGAGCGAGCGAGACACTTACAGGGGTAAAAATGAAAAAAATCGGGGATGTTTGTTTATTTATTTATATATATATGGACGTACGTATGTCATTTTGTACTTTGACCCTCCGTATTTTTGTGTTCGCTCGGCGTTCGACCCCGTCCCAAACTTCACTAAACAGAATCCTCTGGTTTAGCAACCATTACCCGTATCACCTTAGAAATTGAATTGTTTACCGCTTTGAATTGTTTGTGGGTGCAGTTAAAACGCAAAAACTTATGGGAGCTCCATTTCTATTGAGTTAGTGGCGGTGGTAAGTTAATACGCTATTTGTCACAGTTATAACCTCTACTCAACAGCATTTACTTGAAAATTCATTGTCCACTAGACGAACCACGAAGGTAAGTCTTGCGTAGGTATGTTCAGTTGTGTGAAAGTATTGTGCGTTACAACTATTATTAAGAATATCACAAAGAAAATTTTAAATAACGTGACTTGATTTTGTTGCTTCAAACAGTTGCGGGAGCGGTTACTATGGCATTGAATCCCCTTTACCGCATATACTTAATTTAAAAACTCGACTTTATTTTAGTAGCTTGAGTGTTAGTTCTTAAAATCAATCATTTAACAATATTGTAGTTTAAGGCTCGCTCGCCATTTGTGCTCAAGCACACCACTAGTTTATTGGCGAGCGAGACACTTACAGGGGTAACACAATCGAAAATCGGGGATGTTTATTTATTTATTTGTATATATGTTTGGACGTACGTATGTCATTTTGTACTTTGACCCTCGCGTTTTTGTGTTAGTTATGTGGTCGACCCCGTCCAAACAGAATCCTCTGGTTTATCGATCAGTACCCGTATCACCCTAGAAATTGAATTGTTTACCGTTTTGAATTCTTTTGCGGGTGCAGTTATAACGTGAAAACTTAAGGGACTTCCATTTCTATTCGAGTTAGTGGCGGTGGTAAGTCAATGTGCTCTTTGTCATGGTTATAAGCCGTGCGCAACAGTATTTACCCCTTGAAAATGACTTACCACCGCCACTTTTTTTTTATTCAAACAGTTGTGGTGAGTGATTGCTATGGCATTGAAACCCCCTTCACTGCATACATGTCTCGACTATTTTTTTTAGTAGCTTGAGTGTTAGAAGTTAAAATCAATCATTTAACAATAGTGTAGTTTTAGGCTTGCTTACCATTTGTGCTCAGGCACATCACTAGTTATTATTATTATTGGCAAGTGAGCAAAGCAAGTGAAACATTTTTATAGGCAATGGAATGGAGATTTTACGATATTTATTTACATGTTTGCTTATTTATTATAGTATGTGCAACTCCAATTTTCACCTGTACCTCTACTTGCGTAAGTTAGGTAAAGCTCTGCATGGTGGATATCTAGGATATACATGTACTAGTACTTATTTCTGCACTTTGAATTTTACTTCAAAGAGTGTATAGTGACTATGAGACCCACTGTATGGCTGCACTACTATTCTAGCGCTATACATGCGAGTACATATGGACCATTTCAACTTCTACAGCTTAACAAAGCATAGTGGACTATAGGCAAGAGCAGCTGAAAAAATATTATTAATTGTGGTACATTTAAATGGCAAGTGCACTTTGACTTCAGTGTGCCACTAAATTTCAGAGGTGAGAACTGATAAATTATGCCAAGAGGTGTATCTCAAAGTTTAGCCTTGGTTAAGGGTGCTGGCACACTCTTTGAGCGCGAAAAAAAAACAACGCCAAATAGGCCACGGTTGCTAGGGCGTGTTAAACTTACTTCTGCTTTTACCCGAATTATTTTATTTATGCAGGCCAGCAAGCACTGCTAGGAGAAAGCACCTACCAAGAATGAAGACTGGAAGTCGATCGCATCTCAAGAAATACCCCCATCACCATTTTGGACTTCCTGGCAGTACTGCACGGCTACCGCCGTAGTTTAGAAGCAGATTTTTTGTATATCATTTCCTTACGCTTGCGTGCATGCCATAACGTTGAGTTTTTGTTGAATTTTATTTTACTTTTCTATTTACTCACCTTACCACGTGAACTATTGTCGATTATTTCCGTGAAATTCCGTATATTAAAAATATCTCAATGTTATAGCCTAAACTCTGGCAAAATTTGAACCATAGCAGTTAGTCCATTCCCGAGCAGTACACAAGAGAAGTTCTAGATCCATTACTTTAGAGCGCTAGAATTTTTTATTGTAAGTTGACTCCGCCCCACCCTATCAGTACCCGCGTAGTGGTGAGTGAGGCACAGCTGCATTTCATGGGCGCTAATTTGTTACAGAGCGTAACAAATTAGTGGTAGATAACGCGCTACTATTCAGCTGGAGTGCGCTACTAAAGGCGCCCAGGCGTTGCTATGTGCGAGCACCTTTAAAAATAAGCTGATTTTTTTTTTTAATCAACCATGAACCAGTGAAAAAATTTATGAAGAGTAACAGACATTTACCATAAGTAAGCATTAATTTGAATTGACAGCAACCACTGAGCACCAAAACAAAACAAAACCAAAAAAAAAAAAAAAAAAAAAAAAATCAAATCAAACGTTACAGTTAAAAAGCATGCATGAAATACACTTACAGTATACAGAATATCATTATCTTTAATGTTCACTCTATCATGAGGGTTTGGATTATGAATCCAGGGTTTCACAGAGTGGGAGGGGAAGGGTGGGGGAAAGAGAGAATCAGGATACCCTTCCCCCTTCCTCCAAGCATCAATTTCTTTTCAAGAAATAACCAACTTAATTACTCAAACAATCTAATAACACAAATAGTGACAGTAGCAGGAAAATTACAACATGATTTTTTTTTATCATTCTGCTTGAATTTGACAAATAATTCCACAATTCTCCCGTTTTAGCCTATTTCGTAATCTAGGTCTTGAAAAAAGCTGTCGCTATAGTACACAGCTCAAATAATAGCTATGATGTAGCTAGTTTAAATATCTAAAAATGATTCCAAAGAGCACAGAACTTTCCAGTTCTTGTAAAACCTCTTGGAGCACTAAAACTTTCCAGAGATTTTGATTACATAATCTTATTGTCCTTTAAAATATGGGGAAAAAAAGCCTACTCAAGCTGTACTATAAGATGTGCACTATTTGAAATTAAGTATAAGCATTGGATTTGTGCTTATGAGTCTCATTTTCTGACTTTGTAAATATAGCTATATAATTAACAAATAACTTCAGGATACCCCAATAGACCACACCCCTCACTTACAATTGTAGGACTCAGGACTCCTAGTCTACAAAACTTCCCGTCATCTGCTGGAATATTAGTAGCTGGAAGAATTCCAGGGATCAAAACTGGCAGAGAACTATGAGATGCTGCATACTGGTCTGGAATGGAACAAAGGTACATACATACACTCACAATGGTGTCTTAAAAGTACACGTACCTCTACATTTAGGACATGATTGTAAAGTAGTATTACTGTATACTAAATCAGGTATTAAAAGATTTACCGTATATATTTATATGGACCTATAATATATGTAAAGAATTAATTCCCATCAATTAAAATTTAATTGGTTCATATTTTAAATTCGGTGACTCTATTGTCGCTAAAGATCTGAAGCCACAACTAGATTATACTTGTAGGAATATAATCATTTGAAAGACCCATATGACCTATTGCTACTTAATGTATCAGAAGAAATTCTACTATGTAAAAAGCATTCTTTGGCTTATTCGTAAAGGTTTTGATCCACTCATTGTTCCAGAACAGATAAGGTTGTTGAATTTCCTGTTGGTCCACATAGAGACTTACATGAGCTGAATATAGAGTACTGAAACCACAATGGAGACTGAATAATTTGAATTCTGTAATTTATATTTTGAAAGTCTCAAAAAATTCTTCAATTACCTCAGAGATTGTCTAACAGCTGTATGCTTTCTAACCAAGCGTGCCAGATAGAGTGACTAAAGCATGTTTAGGGCAAGCGTGCCAGATTGAGCGACTAGAGCATATTTAGGGCAAGCGTGCCAGATTGAGCGACTAAAGTATATTTACGGCAAGTGTGCCCGATTGAGCGACTAAAGCATATTTCGGGCAAGCGTGCCAGATAGAGCGACTAAAGCATATTTAGGGCAAGCGTGCCAGATTGAGCGACTAAAGCATATTTAGGGCAAGCGTTCCAGATTGAGCGACTAAAGCATATTTAGGGCAAGCGTGCCAGACTGAGCGACTAAAGCATATTTCGGGCAAGCGTGCCAGATAGAGTGACTAAAGCATATTCAGGGCGAGCGTGCCAGATTGAGCGACTAACACATATTCAGGGCAAGTGTGCCAGGTAGAGCAACTCGCAAGAGCCGGATAGCGTAAGAAATGCACAACTGCCAACCATATGTACAACGGCCGTGCTAGGTTCAGTCAACATGCAGACAGGTAAGGCATCCCAGGGACCACTCAGCATGTGGCTGGGTACATCCTTATATCAAATGCATCATTAGGAGAAATACCTAGACCAGGCATAAAATTAACTTGCCACAGCTATGACCTAACCCCCACTTGAGGACAAGCCCAGACTCACCGGTGCCTGTACGGGTTGACGGCTCCTCTGAGTTGCCTGCCATAGCACCAGGGGGTCTATCTTCCAACTCTCCACTCGCACGCTTGCCCTAAATATGCTTTAGTCGCTCAATCTGGCACGCTTGTCCTAAATATGCTTTAGTCGCTCTATCTGGCACGCTTGCCCGAAATATGCTTTAGTCGCTCAATCGGGCACACTTGCCGTAAATATACTTTAGTCGCTCAATCTGGCACGCTTGCCCTAAATATGCTCTAGTCGCTCAATCTGGCACGCTTGCCCTAAACATGCTTTAGTCACTCTATCTGGCACGCTTGCCCTAAATATGCTTAAGTCACTCTATCTGGCGCGCTTGCCCTAAATATGCTTTAGTCGCTCAATCTGGCACGCTTGCCCTAAATATGCTTTAGTCGCTCTATCTGGCACGCTTGCCCTAAATATGCTTAAGTCACTCTATCTGGCACGCTTGCCAAAATATGCTTTAGTCACTCTATCTGGCACGCTTGCCCTAAATATGCTTTAGTCGCCCTATCTGGCACGCTTGCCCTAAATATGCTTAAGTCACTCTATCTGGCGCGCTTGCCCTAAATATGCTTTAGTCGCTCTATCTGGCACGCTTGCCCTAAATATGCTTAAGTCACTCTATCTGGCGCGCTTGCCTAAATATGCTTTAGTCACTCTATCTGGCACGCTTGCCCTAAATATGCTTTAGTCGCCCTATCTGGCACGCTTGCCCTAAATATGCTTAAGTCACTCTATCTGGCGCGCTTGCCCTAAATATGCTTTAGTCGCTCAAGCTGGCACGCTAGCCCTAGAGTATGCTCTAGTCACCTGGCCCCTGCCGATGTGAGCATCGATTGAGTTTCGCTTACGGGGATGTGGTTTTATTACAGGTTCCATCCTGCCTGAGGCACATGGTGCGTTGGCGGACCTCTCAACCTTCGCTCCTACCATGGGGGTGGGGTCGCCCGGTCTTGATCTGCTGGCGTCAGCAGCCCTGGCGCCCGAAAAGAGGGAGGGCAACGGGTCTCTATTGAAACCTGGCCCCTTTAACCCGGCCGCCTCGCTGGCGAAAAAGGTGACAAAGAGAATCCTTGACCTGGAGTATGTCGAGATGGCCGAGGTGACGGCTGATACCTTGCCAGAGTCTGTCTCAGGCCGGCCCCACCCACCCAGCCGGCCCCCGATTACTGACATTTCACAGTGGATCGAACGCTACTCGCTCATGGCCGCACTGGTGGCGGCGAGGTTCCCTCACAAGGCTCCTGAACTCTTTGCCTATCAGGCGATGATAGTGAGGGCAGAGAGGAACTACGAGGCAGGTCGATGGGTTGCCTACGATCGCCAGTTCAGGCGGGAGGCACTTGCCAGGAGGGATTTGAACTGGTCTGTGCCGGACTCTCGCCTCTACAGTGAGGCCTTCACAGGCAGGGCAAGGTCAATCCCGAGATGCGGACATTGCCTCCAGGACGACCACCTCTCCCATCAGTGCCCACAGAATCCGAGCCAGCTCTGGATGCCGTGGCCAGTGGGGCCCATGGCGTGGCAGAAATCACTCAGTGGGCAAGGTCCAGCAAACACCCCAACCACCAGGCAGGCCAGTCGCTCTGGTGAGCTCTGTCGGCGTTTCAATGAGGGACGCTGCCGATTTGCATCCTGCAAGTTTGCTCACAGCTGCAGGACCTGTGGGGGATCGCACCCAGCCATTGCCTGCCTTCAAGGTGGCCAGCGCCCTCGCTCTCCTATTCGTGGCCCAGCAGCCCCTGTTAAAGGCTCGTGGTCTGCGATGAGGCGATGAAAGTTTTGCATAAACTTGGATCTATGAACCTTTATCTGAATTATGTGGTTGTTATGACTTGGATTTGAATTATCAATTAGAGAGTCATGGGAGGGTTAGTAACCTAGGTGGTTTATCTGGGGGTTGTGGTGACACTGGTCAGGGTATTGATAGTTAGGGTGGGGGGGTTTCATTATGGAAGGGCAAGCTGGGAGGGGTAGAAAGGGAGGGTTGGTTAAGTCTCCACCCAATTGGGTGTGACGGCCTGTCGAGGCCCCCTTAAAATCAGTCTTTATGTTTTGCAAATGTGTATGTACTGTTCGCTGGCTTGGGCTAAGTCACGCACTGACACTATGGCTGGTTCTTGTCCCATGTGTAGGCTGGGATGATTTATATCCGCGCACTGCTGATCTCCTCACTATGGACTTCTGCCGCCCCACTGACTGTCACACACATCAGGAGCTGATGGCAGTGAGTACCCTCCTGGATGCTGATGCCTGGGAGGCAGCCTTAGTTAATCACCCGGACAGGGCATACGTGGGGTACATCATTCGTGGCCTACTCGAAGGCTTCAGGACAGGGTTCCAGTGGGGAGCTCCGCTGCGATCGGCAACAGCTAACATGCCATCCACTGGGCTTCGGCCAAATGTGATTCGCGAGTACATCGCAAGGGAACTCAGCAAGGGGCGCATGATAGGTCCACTCCCATGCTCATGGAGGCCCATCGTGCACGTTAATAGAGTTGGTCTGGTGCCCAAGGGTCATGATTCTGGGAAATTCCGGTTGATCACGGATTTGTCGTTCCCGCATGGAGCTAGCACAAATGATGGTATCGACCCGGACTTGGTGTCACTGTCTTATATTTCAGTGGATGAGGTGGCAACAATTGTGCAGGAGTTGGGTAGGGGTGCGCTGCTAGCTAAGATGGATATTGAGGCAGCTTATAGACTTATCCCAGTCCATCCTCAAGATCGGGTACTACAGGGAATAGAGTGGGAAGGGAGAATCTATGTGGACCCTTGCTTGCCGTTTGGGCTGCGGTCAGCACCGAAAATATTTAATGCGGTGGCTGATGGCTTGTGTTGGTGCCTACGCCAGGCTGGTATCCAGTATGTTTTACACTACCTGGATGACTTCATCATCGTAGCCCCACCAGTGTCGGATGAGTGTGCACGAGCAGTGAAGATCCTAGAGGATACCTGTGCCAGACTTGGAGTCCCTTTGGCACCTGGGAAGAGTGAGGGGCCAGTGACATCGCTAGTGTTTCTGGGCATCTTGGTGGACACAGAAGCCGGTGAGCTGCGTCTCCCGGAGGGGAAACTTCAGAGGCTGAAGTCTCTCGTACACCAGTGGGGTGCTAAGATGGCGTGCCGCCGAAAGGACCTGGAGTCTCTCGTTGGGATCCTAAACCACGCGTGCAAAGTGGTCAGATCAGGACGATCATTCTTGCGGAGACTTCTTGACCTGCTCCATCAGACAGATAATAGGTCTGATGGTCATTGTATGATCCGGCTTAGTAGCGCATGCCGAGGGGACATTGCATGGTGGAAGGAGTTTGCTCAGTGCTGGAATGGAGTGTCTTTTCTTCAAACACCCAGCTCGCTGCCGGTGGTGGTATGTACCACAGACGCCTCTGGCTCTTGGGGCTGCGGTGCCTGGGGTGCGGGGCTGCGGTGCCTGGCATAACTCCAGCTGGTTCCAGGTAGCTTGGGACAACCGGGCGGACCACTTATCGATTGCGGGGAAAGAGCTGGTGCCAATAATCTTGGCATGTGCAGCTTGGGGCGTGTCATGGCGGGCCTGTCGGGTGCGATGCAGGTGTGACAACCAGGTTGTGGTGTCCGCCCTCCGATCACGGTCCAGCAAGGACCGAGGGGTCATGCACCTTCTCAGGTGCCTTGTATTTGTAGAGGCTCGTTGTGGTTGTCACCTATATGGGGAATATATAGAAACGTATAACAATCATCTCGCGGATGATCTGTCACGGAATAATCTTGTTTCTTTTTTGTCAAAGGTCCCATCGGCCGAAGGACGACCAACACCCACATCACCCCAGCTGCTCGACCTTCTCCTGAACCCGCAGGCCGACTGGGTGTCGGAGCGATGGCGCAGTCAGTTCGGCGCTATTTTCAGCAGGGATTGGCCCTATCCACCCGTAAGACCTATGAGGCTGCAATGAAGCGGTTTCATGGGTTTTGTGATCGCTATAACGTTGTGTCTCCCTTCCCAGTGACCGAAATGCTGCTTTGTAGTTTTGCCGCCTTCCTCGCAGATCAGGGTTTGGCACCACAGACTGGTAAGGGATACCTGGCGGCCGTGAGGAATATGCAGATCTCTCTTGGCTTACCAGACCCTAGAGATCAGTCCTCCATGCCCATGCTGAGGAGAGTGCAAGCTGGGATTCAGCGGGTAAGGGCTATTTCTGGTCCCCCGTCACGCACTCGTCTACCAATCACAGCGACTGTATTGGGACAGATCAAGGTCCAGCTGATGGCAATGAGTCACCCGCACAAGGAGCTGATATGGGCGATAGCATGTACTGCTTTCTTTGGCTTCTTCAGGTTGGGAGAGCTGCTGCCAGCCTCGACCCAGATAGGGCAGGACACGGCAGTTGTCATGTGGCGTGATGTGGCAGTCGATAGCCGGGATAATCCACAAATGATCCGCATTCATCTCAGGCGGTCGAAGTGCGACCAGTTTGGTGTGGGGGCGGACATTGTGTTGGGACGGACAGGTCTGTCGCTCTGCCCAGTCACAGCAGTGGTGCAGTACATTGCTGTTCGTGGCTCGGGACCTGGCATCTTTTTTCGACGACCGGACGTAAGTGTGGTGACGAAGGCATGGTTCACAGAACAGCTGCGCTCAGTACTGTCTGCGTGTGGCCTCCCCCAGCAGCTATATGCTGGTCATAGCTTCAGGATTGGCGCAGCTACCACAGCAGCAATGGTGGGTGTTGAGGATGCGACAATACAGACGTTAGGTCGATGGCAGAGTGCAGCATACCTGCAGTATGTGAGAATGCCGAGTGAGCAGCTGGCTAGACTGTCTACTGTCCTAGCAAAGAACTCTTAATCACAACACTCATGCTGAACTCTATAGTTTCTATACTTTCTCTTGTAATTATGTGTGTGTGTACGTATTAGTTGAGTTAAAGGTCAATTACTACCCTAACTATATTGCCTTGGGGGGATGGGCCGCTAGCGGCCCCCTTGGGGGATGTAAGTGACCCTGATTAGCAGCAAATAGAGCCGGGGCTAACTGATAATTGCCACGTCATCAGGGTTCGTCACATCTCTCCCCCTCAAGGCTATTGGGGGGCTACGGCTGATGACACACCACTGCGGGGGCATCACAGTCAGCCTTTACGTAAGCCCGGTCTGCCAAACCCTAGGTAAGATGAGCTAGAGGTAAGTATGTATTAATGGGCATCTAGATCTGCTGAGCGCAACGGAGTTAAATGTAGTTTAATGTAATTAAATGTAGTTAACGTAGAGTAGCAGACATACTGCATGGGGGGGGGGGGGCTGGGATAAGTAAGTGGGTTGATTGAGGGAAGTAGTATTGCAGGAAGTGTGTGGGAGGAAGTACGTATAGATCACGTGGGGGTAGCGTGAGGTATATCTAACACGTGTTAGTAATGCGCGGGTGAATAACGAGGGGCAGCTGCAATCGATTCACGGGCAGACGAGTGAGCACCTTAGGAAGTTATTTGATTCCCACCTCCACCCCAGCAATCCACCAGTAGGTGATATGTAGACCTACTGTTCACTTAAAAGAGAGAGAGAGAGGAAATTATTAGCAGAGACCAACGTTTTATGTCACCAATACTTAGGTTATTGTATAATTGCCAGCATTCATATCAGTAATTACTTCCTGACATTTCTCCATCCTTTATGGATGTGATCCCGGGCTTAGGGGGGATGTAAGTGACCCTGATTAGCAGCAAATAGAGCCGGGGCTAACTGATAATTGCCACGTCATCAGGGTTCGTCACATCTCTCCCCCTCAAGGCTATTGGGGGGCTACGGCTGATGACACACCACTGCGGGGGCGTCACAGTCAGCCTTTACGTAAGCCCGGTCTGCCAAACCCTAGGTAAGATGAGCTAGAGGTAAGTATGTATTAATGGGCATCTAGATCTGCTGAGCGCAACGGAGTTAAAGAAGAATAAATGATGAAACAAAAGTAGGTGTGGCTTTTTGCGTCTTAAAATCCGAACCCCCCAATGGAACCTCTGGCTACGGGCCTGTACACAATGCAATTATTATATGCGAGTCGGGAGTGAAATGGAGCAGCCGCTCACACAGGAAGTATTTGAAGCTGCTTGTGTGAGTTGGCATACCTAGAAAATTGAGAAAACGGTGAAGCTGAAACCGGATTTGCATGATGACATCATATATCACGGAAGCTTCGGCCACGCCCACCGGTGACACCCGGTTCGCGAACTTTTTACCAATACGTGCACGCATAGAGGAATCTACGGAACCATCCCAATACTTCGTATTGGACTTAGTTCCACTTCCACTCGCTGACTTGACCCCTATGAACCCGATCTAGTCTGCGAAGTTACAGCCAGTTACTATGTATTCCGGTTCAAGTATTAGTTCGTCAGGGTGAAGACGAGGTTGCTCAGTCCTCCATTCAAGAAGAAAAAAATTGTTAAATTTACTTCGTTTAAAAAAATGAGTTCGGGTTCATAGGGGTCAAGTCGGCGAGTGGAATATGTGGAACCTAAATCCAATACGAAGTATTGGGAAGGTTCCGTAGATTCCTCTATGCACGTATTGGTAAAAGTTCGCGAACCGGGTGAACGTCGTCCATTGAAAATGTATTAGTTCCTCCAACTATCACGCAACTATCACTCAACTATCACTCTCCATAACTCCAACAACCGCCAACCAAAAAATTCTGAATTTGCTATCAGCACGTGGGAAATTTCATATTATAGCTATTCCTGTAATTTGGTAGTTCTTTGCAGCATACCGCAGGTGCTACAGCAAAAAATAAGCCAAGTGGTAAGCAAAACTAATACATTTTCAATGGGAGCGATGGTGCAATGATACCACCGGTGGGCATGGCCGAAGCTTCCGTAATGTCATCATGCAAATCCCCTGATAGTGTTCTGTCTATGACCACAGTATCTTTGTATGCTAGTGGTTCTAATCATAAGGTAAATATATTGAGTTATAAACAGGACAATAAAGGTCTTACCTATGCCTTATAGCCATGGATAGTGATGGTCCTTGCAGAAATTTGATACCTAGTTTTTTTGGTCAGCAGATCAAGAAGTCACAGGTTAGTGTAAAAAAGGAAGGGAAACCAAAACTTCATCTATTACACAGATACGTACATGTACAGGTACTGGGGGATTAGTGCACGGAAGGAGGAGCAGGAAGAAAACAACTGCAGGAGTTTACTCAGATGTTCACAAGAATCGACCATGTACCTGCTGCACCCTTTGTAAGGAAAATGCTGTAAATTTTACTCATCCTGCAAAGTGGACAAATAGAGAGTTGTTCACATTCTTACTTTCTTTGGAACCAGGTTCAATTAGAATCCTGTATTTGTAGAAAGTGGGGTGATTCCGTGTCAAATCAACCAAGGGGTGGAACCACTCCATCACACTGTAAAAACCGGGGTGTTTAGTTACACCCTAAGTGGGGTGTACTGGAACACTTTTTTGCATTGGGGTGTATTGTTACACTCATACGGTGTGCTGTTACACTCACACTGCGAAACACTCTATGATTATACCAAAAAGAGTGTATTTTTGTCAGGAATAATAGGTAACACCCTTTCAGGAATACTTTTTTTACATACCAACATTTTATAATGAACCTGTTGACTTATAATAATTTTCCATTATTATTTGTTGTTGGTTTTGTTTTATTTGTTGTTTTATTTTCCATTGCAGCAATAAAGGCAAGCTGGTATAACATGGAGCTGTGGATGAAGAACATAAATATTCATACTCATTAACTGTTGTACTGTGCCAAGTATATTTTATTCATTTGATCACAAATAAACTGAGAGTCATTAAAAAAAAATCTTTACTAGCCAGTCTGGGAGAAATGGTGAGCTTTTATGTTCTACAAAAATGTGCCTTAGTTTCTGCAATTTGATAGTAGCCTCTCACCACACTCCACACTGCTTGAAGGTGCTCGTTTTAACTAATTGTTTTAGTTAACTTCTTGCATTATATTATTAAACACTAGGAACTGTAACATGGCTGATGATTAATTGAAGAAGAATCCCTCATAAGCGCAAGCATATCCAGTGTGCATACTACTGCACAGTTTTATAACTGGTGCAGTTTTTTTACTTGATCACTCAGGTCCCAGGTCCTTCCAGAGAAAAACACAATTAGATAGTGACCCCACCTTGAGTTTATAATGTCCCTCCAACGGCATTGATGAAAATGTAGCTACGTTAAATATTTGTTAGGCTATATACTGTTGCTTAGACAGGAGGCTCTGTGCGTCTTGAACTACCGCCTTCAGGCCCTAAGTACTTCGCTGCGCGAGACGCCGGACCGTTAAAATAAGGCTGTTCCTCCCCAGCAGCCTCGCATAGATGCTGCATTTTCTCATGGAAAACCCTTTTCCAATTACGTGTAGGTAAGTATCGCGGGGTTAAATAAGTTTAAAACGCTTTACCATATAAGTAAAACTCTCGACTGGAAGTGGTCGTCTAAACTATTGTTGCGCGCTGCTTGGTGAACTTGAAACAAGCTTCGCTGTCTACCCTGGCTTATGCTTCTGGGGTAAGTAGTTTTATGGCTAGCTGTCAGTGGGTTTCTAAGTATTTTAGCTACCCAGGTCATTTTTTTCCCCTGGTGAAGTTGTGTTTCCTGAACAATTTTTTCTAAGCTATAATATAGCTACTGTATGAATTAATTAAGTAAAGAGCAAGGGTGGCCTGAATTATGATAGTGATATTTTATGATAGTGATATTTTGTGGTAGTTTTAATATTATGACAAGGGCTCGTCAGTTTGTTTGTTCCATAGTACTCTTGAAAATTTTCATTTCTTTGTGAGAAAGTGTGGGCATGTTGGAATGGTTTCTAGTTACTGAATTGTTCCAAAACATGCTCCACCAAAATTATCCTCACTCATAGTTTTTCCCATGGCCACCCTAACATCCTTTAGTGTGCTCCTGGACAATGAAGGGGAGATAATTATTGCATACAACTCAACGTATTATTATATTTTCTACTTTGTTTTAAGCCCATGGTTTCATGCAGGTTATGAGAGCCCTGGGATTTCCACCCTAATTTTTTTTACACCTTCTGAATTTATTTAAATGTAAGTTATGAAAAAAATGTAGGAATTTGTAGTAGTTTGTTGAAGTTTTCGTGATCATGACTTCACCATTTTCATGTGGCTAAACGGTTTTTGTGACTTTACAAATCTTTCTCTTATCTCTCTCTCTCTCCCCCCTCCCCCACCCCCCCAGTGTAAATCGTGTATGAAGTCCTGTCATTCTAGTTCATGCAATTCTGATAAACTTCAGTGAAATCATTTTACTTATCTGCTTATTCTTCATTGAGCTGTTGTTGAAGGACTTTTTCAGATTGCCCATTGCTTAATAATTATGGTTTAAACAGTTTATTAAGTGATTATCCGTTTTTATTATGTATCTCTGAGGCAATGTCAGTAAATTTGTCAGTTCTCTGAGCGTACAAGTGCTAATATCACAGCTTCAGAAGCACAGTGTCATATTAGCTTGTATAACCAGGTTTCGTGCCATGGTGGTAGGGGCACCCTGAAATCCCCCATCTCTTCCAAGCCTTAGTTCTCCTAGAATTTTAATTTAGTAAGTAGCTACAATAGCTATAAGCTTGAATTATGTTACAAAGCACAGGTCAGTATAATGTATATACACTTTCACATAGATATGTCCATCAAAGCAGTATGGGTTTCCAAAATGAGACTGGCCAAGTACACCAGTGTTTCCCACCCCCAGCGCAGAATCCAGTATGACACCCTGATAGCTTAGTCATCATATGCTTTTTCTGAAGTAAGAGTATGTTCTTTCCCCAATTTCTAATGTCACTATGAAGCATTTGTGCATTTGTCAGCTGATGTTGTGAGAATAGGGAACAAGAATTTTCTTCCGTTGGCCAAATATATTGGCTTCCAGTATTCAGATGTGCAGTGATGGAAGAAAAATGGCCATTTTTCACATGCAGTTCATAGAATAAGACTAGGACAAGTCATAGGAGCTATGACAACCACTAAGGTCATAAGCAACTTGGCATGATACAGTATAGTATTGATGACCATTACCAAATGCAAGTCTTATGACCTCATAGAGGTAGTTGCAGGTCTTATAAGTCACGATGTGGATTTGGGACTGGTAGACAGTTAATTTGCTAATTTTTTTCAACAGACAATGTTGGTTGGTGGTTATTGTTGATTTTTGTTTGTTTGTTAACCCTAAGCGCGTATGCGCAAGAGGTTTGTAGTAGTTTCCCTGTCAGTCTGTCTGTCATGCTCTGATTTTGGAGATTACTGACAATTAACTGTGATTTAGGTATGAACTTATTCAGAAAGAAGATTTAGGTCCTTTCATTGTGCTACTTTTTTTTCATTTGGGGCTCATTGTTGATAAAACGTGAAGCTTTCAGCTCCACATTGATACCAGCTGGGTAACTCCCCCTAGCGTCACGTCATAGTCACTTGACTTCTTGCAGCCCGCAGTGTAGTTTGCTTTATGCTCAGGGAAGTTAACCGATGGATTTGAATGAAGTGAAGTTCACATTGAAAAATTATAGCAGTGAGTGTTTCTGGCTAGTTTAGCTTTTCTTATGAAGACAGCATTTCCATGTACTGTTTTCATTGCTTGAGCTATATTGATGCCTCATTAAAATAGCTAACAGATTGCTTTGTTCTTTTTGAAGGAGATTATATTATTATAATAGCTAGGTAATGTTTAATAGCACTGAGGGTTCACACCTTTGCTGCTTCATTTGTTTTGTTTTTATTATTCTTATTTAAAGCTTATCTGTATTATATAATTTATAGCCAGTACACAATGTTTTTTGTATGGTAGTGAAGAGGTGGTGTAGTTTCACTGACCATACACACCCTTCCTTCTGCTGGGGGAAAAGGCATTATACTTGTGATGTGCTTCAGTAAAAAAAAATTGACATATAAGGTCAAAGGGTAAAATTCATCTTTATAAAATCATCATGCACAATTTGTTTGAACAATTTACACGGCCAACTTTTTTAAATTAGCGTACAAGCAAAACAAGCTTTTCCAACACACAACACTCTCACATGCACGTGTTCTCTGGATATACTAACACAAGATTTACAGTGTAGTCTCATGGTAGCTTGGCATGTTGGGCAATGAATTTTCAAGTACGAACAGTGATGACAAACAGCGCATTGTTAACCAAGGTAACGAGTGAACACAAAAAGTGTGAGAGTCAAAGTACAAAAGTTACATACATACGTCCAAGCATATATGATTTATACAATCATATATCCCTGATTTTTTGTGTTGTCCCTGATAGTCTCTCGCTCGCTGCCAATTATTGCATATATAATTACCACGGTTGAGCTTTGTATGTGTGTGTGTGTGTGTGTGTTTGCATGACTTTTAACTTCATTCTCATATTCTACCACTGCTCTGCATTTTATCACGTGATGCCAGGAATGATTCTCTCTAAGACAGTTGCTAGCTGTACTAACTTTAGCGATGATGTTTCAGCTTTCATGGCTTGAAGCCGTAGTACTAGTGGCTGGACCCATCGGTTTTCTTCCTAACCACAGTTATATGGTATTGCTCTATCTTGTGTAAAACCAGTGTTGTTGTTTTCAGGGAGCGGAGGGATGGGGGCTTGTACATCTCCTTAAATCTAGTTTGCCGCCCTTCCCCCACCCCTTAGGGATTAAAGACATCCTAAAATTAATATTTACAAGGGGAAAAATAGAATACATTGAGATGTGATTTTTTTTCCCCCAAATGTCAATTAGTCATCATTAGATAACTGTTCTGGTGAATTTAAAGCAATGTACAATGGCTAACCGAAATCTTAGTCTAATTTAATCGGCGTCATTTGTAATAAACAACTTTCCAAATGAGCAGCGTAAGGCAGGCAGTGGCAAGTGCATTGGGGATCCTTAGCTTGTATTATCTATTGTGCTGCTAAATTATGACACTGAGCAGTAATATCTTTTGGGGCTAAGGAAATGATAAATGTGGTCTTATTGGATAAAATGCTTTCTTCATGATTTCATCAATTGATAAACTTTTGTGGTTTTTTTTTTTTTTGGTGTCCAGGGGCATGGAAGATAATTTGGAATAGGGAGGCTCCACTGCACTTGAGTTAGACAGGGAAGTACTTTGCTTCCCTTTGCTCCCCTCCTCCCATCATCCACATATGCACACACACACACACACACACACACACACACACACACATCCCAGATATTAGTTTGACTTTGGTGGAGACATTTGCCCCAATTTTGTGGTAGTTAATATAATATAATCTAATTTGTAAGGTGTAAATTTTAACAATTTCTACTGTACTAAACTAGCCTGTTTCTCTTAAAAAAAATGTCTACATGTGTTAGAATTACAAGCACGAAAACACAAATCCGAGAATCTTGAATTATGTTGAGCTAGTTTTACTTGAGACATACACTTTCAATGTAGGAGTGTGAAGTGGCAGGTGTGATAGTGCAGTGACTACTCCACTGGTGTACACGTGATGACTCCTGGACTTCAATACAACTAGAGGTGAGGAACTCTGGAATGACTTCTTAACTCCACTAACAAGCAAAGAGGCCCTTTTGAAATTATTTTTTTATTTACTATATTTATTACTCCTTTTAATTGACTTGTGGATATTTCCATTTAATGCACACTTAGACAACCTGAGATATATAGGGAGTGACTGAACTTTCAGAACTCTTGTCACTTCATTTACTAACAGAATAATCCTTTGAAACCATTTGTATGTGTGGTCGGACACACACACACACACACACACACACGCACACACATTTAATTGATTCAACTCGTCTTTTGTAAAGTATTGAATTCAAATGAAAGGTGAAGAGTTCCCGGATCATTTGGTCAAAATGACCTGACTATAGCCATGCACAATCACCTGGTCTCACACACGCACACACATAGCTACAGTAATGAAATTAATGAAAGTGAAAGAAGAAAAGTAATGGCTACACATGATAGTTAGTCATTTGTTACACAGGGCTGGAGTCAAGTGTTTCTATGGTCCTGTGATTTCCAGATAATGTAAGATTCATTAACCCTTTCACCGCCAAGTTTATGATGACCAGTTTGGTAACATGAAAAATGTAACTAGTGATGTGCTTGAACACATATGGCGAGCGAGCCTAATACTACACTGGAGTGTTAGACGTTAGGTTTTAACTTCTAATATTCAAGCTACTAAAAAAAGTGGAGTTTTTAAATCATGTATTATACGGTAAAGGCATTCAATGCCATAGTAACCACTCCCCGAAACTATTTCAATTGAAACAAAAAACAAGTCACGTTCTTTAAACTTTTTCTTTGGGATATTCTTAGTAATTGTTGTAACGCACAATACTTTTTCACATAACTGAACATACGTACGCAAGACTTACCTTCATGGTAAGTCTAGTTGACAATGAATATTCAAGTAAATACTGTTGCGTAGGGCTTATAACTATGACAAATAGCGTATTAACTTACCACCGCAACTAACTCGATAGAAATGGAACTCCAGTAAGTTGTTTTAGTTTAAACTGCACCCACAAAGAAATTCAAGGTGTCAGTAAACAATTCAATTTCTAGGGTGATACGGGTAATGATCGTTAAACCGGATGATACTGTTTAGTGATGTTTGGGACGGGGTCGAACGCTGAGTTAACTCGAAAATACGAGAGTGTCAAAGTACATTAGAGTTAACTTTTGTCTAGAAGTAGTGTGGCTGTCCATGTCTTATGAGTCACTATAAGTCTTAAACGAGGAGGTCGTGTATTAAGGGGCGTAGCTGGGGACATGTTTCGCTATAAGTGAAAAATGGCTGACATGCCCCCTTTTGTTAAAATATTGGTGAGGCCATTGCCGTACCTGTTCCGACTCCCCCTGTGATATGTGACTCAAGTAACTCGCCATCATTTGGCTAATATTATAGTCCTGTAATCATTTTATGAGTGCATACATATTACACCCTGAGTATACTTGTCTCTGCCCACTATTATCTTATAATACCACGCACTGTATCCATGTGTGTCCGTGCGATGCGTACTATATAACCAATTGAACATGTCAATCTCTACTGGCATTCACGACCTGTTGGTACTCATTACTGTTGTAGTATTATGATTTAGTACAATACATTCTAGTAAAGATGTAATTGCAATAGATTTTTAAGTAATTATGCACTACGGGCTGTTCAATTCTATTTAGTGCACAATATATGCACTTGACGTTATATAGAGTGAAACTTAGTTTAAAAAATTGGATTTTTATAGCTAATTCTTTACACATTCAGAATATGAAATCTTGTGTACATATACACGCACACACACCAGGGGCGGCGCAAGTGGTCCGGCCAGTCAGGCCATGGCCTGACCAATATTTTATTGATTGAGAGTTAGTCGGTCGCACGGGAATCGGCGTTTCCACGTGGAGGATACTGTGTAATGGTAGGCATTGATTTCTCTTCCTTGTATGACCTTCGACAAGCCTAACCAACCAAGACCTGCATTTAAATTTCCCAAATGCTCTTTTTGTAAAAATAATATAGTACAGAGGTGCTTTCAGCACTCCTTGTTTGAAAAGTGGCCATTTCTCCACTACAAGGAAGACACTGACACTGTGTTCTGTTTTACTTGCCTGAAGATGTTTAGAGAGAAAAAAAAATCTTGTTCTAAGGCTGATGCAGCATTTGTAAGTTCACTTAATTCAATTTTTACTTTCTTTTTAGCTACATTAAATAATATTTTGTACAGATTAATAGAGGATATGCAAACAGGAAGGATGCTACATTGAATTTGTTAGTGATTCCAAACACAGAATGCAAATATTTGGTACATTAACTTCTTGAAGCTTTTTTCATGAATCAGTCATCTTCATTTATTTCCTGAAATATAATTATTATTACTTATTAATTTAATGGTTATAGCATTAATACATGCAATGTCCTACTAATTTAGTCTTATACTGACGATCTTTACCACAGACAAGTGATGTGAATGGCCTGACCAATCTAAAATAGGTTGCTCCTCCCCTGCACACATCTGCACATACATGTGTGATGAGTATACTGTCAACGTGTATACCCATTTTGTGCTGTAATGGGCTTCCTGTATCACCTAGGTGAATAATGATTTGGTGTAAGAAGATAGGAGTGATATAGGTGATGGTGTGTGCATGTGTTTGATAGTGTTCATGTGGTGCACAAAAGTATCATTTCCTCCATTTTACAACTTATATGTGGATAGCCACACCCATACGTAAGTATATATAATGCCCATGTTTGCTAAACTGGTCTAGCACTCAGCTCATCCCATCTAGTTTTTAACCCTTGGCGCACATGCATGGTAGGGTTGCAGTACTCAATTTGTCTGTTAGTCTGTCTATTAGTCTTTCTGTCACACAACAACAGATCTCAAAGACAGTGGCCTTCCAAAGATTGAAGAAATAGGCATCACAATGTTGTACTGGGAAGTTTACGTTGCTTTATGAAATACATATTTTGACAACTAAAACATTAAGCATCAGATGACCAACTAAAGTACATGATTGGTTTTTGGGGAAACTGGGCTAAAAGTCGTATGCATTTCACAGGCCATTATACATACTCAGTGTGGATTATTACAGTTGGCCATTGGATATTTGCTGCCCAAGAGTGCTTGATATCCAACCAATACAATAACTGGTCGGCTAGTTAGCTGGCCAAAGAGATCAGATCTGGTTATAATCATGCGTTTTGTGGGTGTGCTTTTCTGGCATATCAGTTAGCAGTTTAGCCTCCTTTGCCGTTCCTTCAAAGTTCAATGCGAACAGTTATGATTCAACTGACATGGACGCTTTTTTTACATGGACACTTTTTTTCTTTTTTCTTTTTTTTTCTTTCTCTTTTTTTTTAACTGGGCATTCTTCTTTTCTTTCTTCCCTTTTTCTTTGCACTCTTGCTTCTAGTTTTAGTTTATAATTTTTTATTTTCTTTTTTGCTTTATTCCAGATTTATTTTCCCCATTACATTGATGCACCTCACTCAAACTCAGTTCTAAATTGTGACCGTCTACAGGAAAACCGGGCACAACGCGGCACCCTTCGAAAAAAAATCTATCTATCCAGATCAAAGCAGCCGCTATACATTAGCTAAGAGTGTGGAAGAGCCCCTATTGAACTAACACTACCAACTTTACAAGCTTGGTTTGCAGTGAAGATATATACATATCAAGCATAGAGTATACACAGGTGTAGCAAGATAATTCATTCTCAGGCTTTATTTTCGCTCATCTTTGGCTCATGAAAATAAGTCAGCCTGCTCATGAAATGTCTCACCACATCACACTTGACTCATGTAACAATTATTATATGTGTGTGTATTGTATGTCCGTAAGTTTGTGGGCAACTTTTTTTTGCAAAACTTGAATTTTATGAATCAAATTCTTAAAATTTTGCCCTAATAAGTATTCTTGAAAATAACCACTGTGACTTTCCAAATTACTGTTTACTCGCAGCACTATTGCAGTTTGGATTTTGTGTCTGTTGTTACTGCCTGAGCCAAATAGCTGAGAGTTAGGCAGCAGTGATTTTGGAATCAACATGCAGAGTCTTTCACTCAATTAACTCTTCACCACAGCTATTCCACCTCATGCAGAGATCCTTTTAAACACATTGCATGGGCATATATGTGTGTGTTTTGTGTGAAATATTATTTCTATTGTGTTTCAACTAAGGCAAGACTAATGGTTGTGGTAAAGGTACACAGTTGTAGTCATGAAATGAGTGTATACAATTACACCTTAACTGGCATATTATTTTGTAGGTTAATGTGGCAATCTTTACTAATTTTTTTGTAACCGTTCCTATCAGTCCACTGTTAATTGCATCTGCTGAGTTATTGTGTATCAACTGTAGCATACTTAAAAAAAAAAAAAAAGCTGTAGCACTCACATCCGGTGCTCACCTGTTAAATAACCAAAACCTCGCTTGGTTTCAATCGAACTGTCAATCTCATGTCAAGGTAGGTGGTCTCAATGATCAAAGGTCACCTTTATTCTATATATTAATAGATGGATATTTTTAGTTTATCAAGTGCTCTAGTGCATATCTGAGTATTCATAGTTGTGATGTCGAACATTTATGATCCACCAAAAAATGGTATAATATATACATATTTTTTATTCTGTGTGTGTTTGTTGTGTATGTGTGGACAAAAAGGGAATCTCCAAGGGTTGCTGGTGCAAAAGCAAGCTCATGGTCCAAGATGATGGAGGGACAGGACGCGATTTGAATAGAGAGAGTAGACATGGTATGTGACTGCACAGGACAGAAGTAGCTGGAGGGGAAAGTGAATAGCAGGACTGGAGAACAAGGCAAAGAGAGGGCTGGAGAAGGAAGAGCAGAGGAGGAAGACTACTGCTCAACTAGATGTACATGCGCCCATAAAAAGCAACTCTTGCTAACGGATCTTCCAGACCAAGGATGAATTGCCCCCTCCCTCCCCCTCACGATGACTGGAAAAGACACTATGAACATTCCAGCTTAATTTGTTAATTTACACCTGTTGTCATGCATTCTATCATATCCCACTTTATTTGTACACTTCTTCTTGAACTCACAATCATCAATTTGGTTTCATGTCATTAATTTGATTTCTACTATACTGAGACTTTGATACACTATGGCGGTTGCTATAACTTTATCAGATGTAAAGAAGAGCACTGAAGTGCAACCCTAGCAAAATTCTAGTAATAATAACATACCCTCTGCTGCGACCAGTGAGGGGACCATATAGGTTTCGAATAGTTGTTGTTGTTTTTTAAGTTATAATACTGGTCTCTTGGAATGAGATGTATGAATAATATACTGTCGTTATACCGCCTTATAATGGTTACGAATTTCATAACCGGGCATGTGATTCAAGAAAAAATGACCTGACTCTGAACAACAGCTAATACACATGAATGTATCCATTATTAATATACTTACAAAGACCAACCTACTTTCTTTAGGAGTCATG
>WLWD01004772.1_pt1 | contig 22773 bp, 18 predicted proteins | sample 6712731 | NCBI WGS metagenome assembly WLWD01 (sample SAMN12718690, study PRJNA576275) | sponge metagenome | isolation source: marine sponge | host: Mycale hentscheli | place: New Zealand: South Island, Marlborough, Capsize Point | collected 2014-11-01
AGAATGGAGAACTAGGAATCGGGTGATAAAGAATGGAGAACTAGGAATTGGGTAATGGAGAACTAGGAATTGGGTGATAAAGAATGGAGAACTAGGAATGGGGTGATAAAGAATGGAGAACTAGGAAGAACTAGGAATTAGGTGGTGGAGAATGTAAAATTGGTGATGGAGAATGGAGAACTAGGAATCGGGTGATAAAGAATGGAGAACTAGGAATTGGGTAATGGAGAACTAGGAATTGAGTGATAAAGAATGGAGAACTAGGAATTGGGTGATAAAGAATGGAGAACTAGGAATTAGGTGGTAGAGAATGTAAAATTGGTGATGGAGAATGGAGAACTATGTATAGGAATCGGGCAATTGGGTTAGAGAAATGAATCCACCAGGAATAGGGTTGTTTTGGTTAGGGATAGACTTAACAGAAGTGAAGTGTTTTGATTTGCTTGATGTGGTAATAGGGTTTGCATAAACTTTGATTGTATGTGGGTGGCTCTAATAGACTACGTTGTCAAAGAAGTAATAACACATGAAAATTCATAGTAAAAGTTTACAAAATATGTACAGAATATACTAATCCACACTAGCTAACACAGTGAGCAATCAATTTAAATGCCTACTTCAAATAACTGTGCCACAGTAGTGCTTGACAAATTCAGTTTAAGTTTCAAGGACAATACTAGTTCACAAATAGCACATACAGAGACTAACCAGTCAATCCTGATCAGATACAGACTGTAGATATTTTTCATAGTAGTTCACTGCAAATATTTGCTGATTGTGCACATCTTCGTCTCTTCGTCTCGGACAATACAGTTTTCTGGTGATGAGGGAGGCAATAATTAGGAACAAGCACATCCCTATGGATGCCACAAAATACCACACGGCACAATTCCTTTCATTCTTAATCTTGTCTTTCAGTAAAGAAGAAATAGAGGAGGACAGAATGGTAGGAATGTAAGATGTTCCAGTTCCATAGAAGAAGCATGTGGAGCCTAGCAACAGCCCTCTCATAGAATATGGAGTTTGAGCCACAATGAACTGTGCCCCACTTGTGGCAAAGAAATACAACGATACCCCAAGAAGGCCTTGAGGTATCAAAAGCCATTTAAAATCTACTGGAATGACATTATCATTCAGAACATCTTCTGCTGAGGAGTAGAAAAAGCAGGTGCAGTTTTGATTGTTTCCAATGTACATGTTGGTGATTTCCATGGAGAGGTGAACCATTTCACTCAACATCAGCATAGCTATACCAATCTTCATTTTAAGAACACTACTCATTTCAAAATAATACGTCCACTTCTTTATCACGGGATGAAAAACAAATAACAAGGTCACTAAGGAAACAACTACTATGTATGAAAAATTTTGGACAATAAATCGTCTTAAGTTACTCCTTAAGTATGTAGATAAATTGCTATCTGTACATTCCACAAATGAATGGTCTTGATAGTGGAGTAGCAGCTGTGATTCAACAGAGTATTGCTTGCTTATAAATCCCATCAATAATGTAGCAGCACACAGTATAGCTAGGATGCGAAAGAATGTCTTCACATCCTCTACCTGCTCTGTGGTGAAAGGGCCACCATATTTTCTCTTTCCCAAGTCCATCCTAGAGAATGGTTTGTCTTCCCAGTAAGTGAAGGCACTTCTGAGACGAGGATATTTGTTCTTCACTGCGTACTTGAGTACTTGATAGATAAGCTTCAGAGGATTTTGAGTCACGGGTTCTTTTATTAACCAATGATTAAAGCAGCAGTCTGATACGATTAGCACAGTCATCAGAAATGACACAGAACAAAATGGCACCGAAAAAGCATAAATTTCTTTGCAAAGATCAAGTTGGAATAACGATGCTAAGACACAAGTTAGGTAATTCAAGCTAACAAGCCAGCTGATCACTGATGTGATGTTTGTAGAAGAAGCATCCATCAACTGGTCTAAACCCATTAACATGCAGTTAACAAGGAGCCCAGCTAGCCCTATTCCAATGATTCCATTTAGAAGAACTTGAATGACCACATCAGCTGTGTGTGGAGGTTCTTTTACATAGTTCTCCACGATGAAGTACGTATTTAAGGCTATAGTTCCGACCCAAGAGACTCTAATAGCATAACTGATGCACCGATACCTTCCGACAAACACATCTGCCAGCCACCCAGATACGACACACCCACTGAAGCATATCAGAAGAGGAATATAGCAATATTTATAGGAAGACATGTGGTAGAAACTTATTGCATAAAAGACTGTAAAATTCCAAATAAGAATTAAATACATACGTTTACTTTGAAGGTTACGCATGATACACACCATGCATAGAAATATTTTCTACCAAGTCTAGCTTCAATTTGATACTTTGCTTTGGTAACTTCAACAGTAGAAACAGACATTATATAGCTAGGGGCTTTTGGGAGAACATCACATGTATTTTCACTATTGTTTGTGTAACTGGAACAATAACTTTCAATATGAGTATTGTTCTAAGAACTTCAAACTCTACTTTACTACCCTTTGACCAAGTGTCTAATATTCTGAAGGCATTATACACTCCCTAATTGGTAGCTATAGCATTGACATTAAGTTTTGTAGTAAATATATGACACTATCTAATCACATTAATGTTGACATATCTACAATGCGAAATAACTTATTAGTGGGAATTCTGATTATTTTAATTGCTTGTTCTCTCTCTCTCTCTGTGTGTGTTTAAAAATCATTCCATTAATTTCTTAGAGCTTAGGTATGTGAATGAAAGAAAAATTAATGAAACTTGTAATTTAGTTTGGGTAAACAGTTGTGGTGGTGCTAAGAAGAGTAATCTGTCAAACATAGCTAAGTTTAAATTTGATAGTTTTCATTACGTCAAGTTAATTTACAAAATACTAGCTACAAGTAAGAAGAGAAGTGGAATAGGATGAAAATGAAACTACTAGGGTTTTGTGGCCCTCATTTTTTTTAATTAGCACAGTATTGTAGGCTTTTTGTGAAGAAAAAAGAGCATTGAATGCTGCTGTATAAATACGTGTCACGTCAGTTGGGAATGGACGCTGAGGATAGTTCCGTATGGAATTGAAGTTTTGCCTGGTCTGTCGCGCGCGAGTTTGACCAAGCGCATAGTGTGCCAATTTCGGGACTTAAAAGATCCATTAGTTAGAACTTCTCTCTATTAGTAAACAACCTGGTACTCTACTTGGGAATCACTACACTCCTGGTTGCTAATCCAATCTTTGATCTCGGCATTTCAGGTAAAGTTTAGATAACTGAGTGTTTTAGTGTAATTGTATCTTATGAGGGCTGCATTCGATATTATTGTGTTGATATCAATTTTATGCTTTGGGAATAGATGATTTTCTTAGTCGATAACAACCATAACAAAAAATTCTTTTGTTAGATAGAACTAAGTGGAGATAGTTTGAAATTGCACTATTTCAGGTTATGTGTAGCTTATAAAATTCTCTTCTTTTGTAAAATATTTTCACACAAAAAAAAAGGTTTATTGGGCTATTGTACTTGCAACTGTTGCTAGTAAAATACTGTAATGGATTTAGTTGAATACAATTACAGCTACAAACCACCAGGATTCAAAGAAAAGGATCGATGCTTAATGTTTCAGTACAGCAGTTTTATCGCTAGCTCTAGTCTGCACTCTCAGAGTTGCAATAATTAGTCACTTGACTCCTTTGATCTTCTGCTTAATCAAACCTGCTATAGCTATAGGACATTCTGTATAATAATTTAAAGTGGCTTAGGCTACAACACTGTACTAAGGGGGAGTCCCTATTTTGTTTTTTTAGCATTGTTTTCTGTCCTTGTTTACTTCGAAAATTTCCAATTGTTTATCCTCCAATTTTCACTGGTTGTAGGATATTAATTTTGTTTAAAAACTTTACTTTGTATTTTGACTCAACTGAACTATGTATTGCCAATGCCTCAGTTGATGCTACAGTGGAGCCTCTATTAGTGAGCTCTCTAATGAACATATTACATATTTTTTCTCTGTCACATGTAGTGCTTGCTGTTATAGGTGTAAATTAGATAAATATGTGAAATAGGAGACAAAATAGTGCCTGCCATGACATATTTGTGCAGTTTGGTCCCACTTCCTGAAAATATGATTCGATTAGCTATATAGTTTTACTCCAAAATGTCACAAACATTTGTTCTGGATAGACCATACAAAAATATAGCCAGGCCCTTATTATGTTGTATTTCATGAAAGTAAATCTTCCAGTATTGCCTACAAGGTTTGCGGCAATCCTGAATTTGTCACTATGTCAATATGACAAATTTTTCAGGATGAATTTGCAGGCAGTATGCAGCACAAGCTTCTCTGAAGAGCCCATTTCATTCAAGTGGGTCATCCACGATGCACAGACTACAGTGATACACTCATCTCTACAGCTGAGAAGTTCGCATTTTCCTGGCACTAAAACAGTGAGTGACTGTCAATTGTTAGTGCAATGGGTAAAGGACACCCCAGAGAAAATACAGCCAGCTAAACTTGTCATAACATTATATTTCTCTCACTCAATGAAAGTACTTATCTCGGACATGCGTTTCATGCTCTCTGATTGCTCCTGTCAGAAAATAGTGGGAGTGCCTAATAGCATAAAGGATATAAGTGTCACTAACAGGAACTCCATAGTTGTATCCTGTCAGAGCGGCCATGTTGTCATCCCTGGCAATGAGCCCATTCAAAACTTTCTATCCAAAGAAGCCATGACCATTGAGGTAGCAGCCAATATTGTGAATCTTTCTCCAAACCAATCTTTCTTAAGTTCTCTAAAGATTCCTGAAAGTACTCTGAGTAAGAAAACAAGTAAAATGTTTCACGAAAGTCGATTTACAGACTTGATCATGAGAACTGGTGGGATATCATTCAGAGTGCACAAAGTGGTGTTGGCATCCCAGTCAGACGTCCTAAAAAGAGTGATCTCATTAGATCTGACAGATGAAAGTTTTGAAATCCCAGGAATTACTGCTGAAGTGATGAAGGAACTCCTAACTTACTTTTACACTGGAACAGTTCCAAATAAGCATTTATCCAAAGATCTTCTTATGGTAGCGGATAAATATCGCATACCTCGCCTGAGAGCAATTGCGGAGAGGGAATTGTCATTGAGCCTGACTTGTCACAATGTTACATCCATGCTTGTACTCTCCAGCAAACTCCAGCAGAGTGATGAAGTTTCACTTAAGAATGCGTGTGTAAAGTATTTTAAGGCAAATTTATTTTCAGTTATCAAAACTGAAGACTACATTCGTAATGCCGTGCCACCAGAGATGATGTCATTATTGTGGATTTGAAGAGTTGCTGTCCATTCTGAGTATTTACATAAAATGTAATTCATATTACCACTGTTTCTATTTTTTAAATAGTTTTTATATGTATGAATAGCTGGCACTATAATTAATTTAATGTTTGGAGCAAAAAATTCAACGAATAAAAAAAATCTTTGAAAAAAGAGAATTTTCGTTGGTCTGTTGAGAGTGATACTGTAGCACAGCAGTACCTCGTAACAGTATAAATACAGAATTGGAGTGTTTGTTTGCCGGCTGGTTGTCGTAGCTCAGTGGCCGAGTGCTTATGCATTATACAAGCAGTCCTGGGTTCGATTCCCGGTAGCAACCAAATATTTTTTAATTCTGTATTGTTTAAAAAAGCCTGTAAAAGAGAGAATACATCTAATAGTTTCATGTGTTATCACATTTTGTTCCAAACAATACAATATTACATGCCCTTTATTTTCTGGTTATTTTATTTATTAGCTTTCGTAGTAGATTATAACTATAAATAGTCAAAACGTTTCGACCCGTAGGTCTTCATCAGTTGACAAAAAAACACAATACTGAAAATGACAAAAAACAAAACCAGTTCAATAAAATGCAAAAACCCTGAGGATGCACTAGTTATAGTGACGCTATAATTGGTTGCCATGTTGGATTTAACTCCAGGCCATTGTCCAAGTTAGATGTTGATGGCAGGCTTTGGATCACTACTGCTTCAGTAATCCTTCTTCTGGTGTAGTTCTCAACTCTCTCTTTCACTTTGGCCTCCAACCAATTTACTTTATGATTACTGTTCCATGCATGTACAGCTATACCATTCTTCTCATCATGCCTTTTTACTGCATATTGGTGTTCCTTTAAACGTTTGTCTAGTGTACGTCTCGTTTCCCCTATATATACCTTACTGCAGTCCATACATGGGATTTCATAAACTACTCCTTTCATTTTTGATTTTTCTCTGGGTGTTTTTACCTTCATTAGATGTTTCTTGAGGGTTGGTGTAGATGTAAAAACTGTTTTTATGTTCAAGGAACGGCATACATGTTCAATTTTTTCACTAATCCCTTTGACATATGGTATTACCAAATATTTGATGGTTTCATCTTGTGCTTTGGTTGAATTATTTGTGGTTGAATTTCTTTTGGATTTGATGTTGCTGTTTATTGTTTGTTCTGGGTAACCATTTGCTAGGAAGACTTCTTTTAAATGTTTCAGCTCCTGTTCAATTTCAGATGGGTGGCATAATTTCTTTGCTCGATCTGTTAAGCACTTGACAACTCCAGACAAAATTCTTGGATGGTGGTTTGATTTATAGTTTAAGTATTTGTCTGTATGAGTCTTCTTTCTGAAGATTGAGGTGATAAATTTGTTATTTTTTCTTTCAATCTGTACATCTAGAAATGCTATTTTGTTTTCATTTTCTTCTTCTGTTGTAAATTGGATGTGTTTATTTTGTTTGTTTAGATGGAGTTTGAAGTCTTGGATGGATTCATTGTCATGTGGCCACAATGCAAAAACATCGTCTACATATCTGCACCAAAGAGATGGTTTGAGAGGAAAGTTTTTGATGGCTTCTTCTTCCAGTCTCTCCATGTAGATGTTAGCTAGAATTGGTGATAAAGGAGACCCCATTTTGGAACAAGATGACAGCCTTGAAGACAGAACTGCAATAACACCAGGTGAATTGTGCAATCTGGTTGAATTATGTGTTAAATCCACATATTTTTGTTTTGAAGAGACATTTTATGAACAAAAAGAAGGAGCATCAATGGGGTCTCCTTTATCACCAATTCTAGCTAACATCTACATGGAGAGACTGGAAGAAGAAGCCATCAAAAACTTTCCTCTCAAACCATCTCTTTGGTGCAGATATGTAGACGATGTTTTTGCATTATGGCCACATGACAATGAATCCATCCAAGACTTCAAACTCCATCTAAACAAACAAAATAAACACATCCAATTTACAACAGAAGAAGAAAATGAAAACAAAATAGCATTTCTAGATGTACAGATTGAAAGAAAAAATAACAAATTTATCACCTCAATCTTCAGAAAGAAGACTCATACAGACAAATACTTAAACTATAAATCAAACCACCATCCAAGAATTTTGTCTGGAGTTGTCAAGTGCTTAACAGATCGAGCAAAGAAATTATGCCACCCATCTGAAATTGAACAGGAGCTGAAACATTTAAAAGAAGTCTTCCTAGCAAATGGTTACCCAGAACAAACAATAAACAGCAACATCAAATCCAAAAGAAATTCAACCACAAATAATTCAACCAAAGCACAAGATGAAACCATCAAATATTTGGTAATACCATATGTCAAAGGGATTAGTGAAAAAATTGAACATGTATGCCGTTCCTTGAACATAAAAACAGTTTTTACATCAACACCAACCCTCAAGAAACATCTAATGAAGGTAAAAACACCCAGAGAAAAATCAAAAATGAAAGGAGTAGTTTATGAAATCCCATGTATGGACTGCAGTAAGGTATATATAGGGGAAACGAGACGTACACTAGACAAACGTTTAAAGGAACACCAATATGCAGTAAAAAGGCATGATGAGAAGAATGGTATAGCTGTACATGCATGGAACAGTAATCATAAAGTAAATTGGTTGGAGGCCAAAGTGAAAGAGAGAGTTGAGAACTACACCAGAAGAAGGATTACTGAAGCAGTAGTGATCCAAAGCCTGCCATCAACATCTAACTTGGACAATGGCCTGGAGTTAAATCCAACATGGCAACCAATTATAGCGTCACTATAACTAGTGCATCCTCAGGGTTTTTGCATTTTATTGAACTGGTTTTGTTTTTTGTCATTTTCAGTATTGTGTTTTTTTGTCAACTGATGAAGACCTACGGGTCGAAACGTTTTGACTATTTATAGTTATAATCTACTACGAAAGCTAATAAATAAAATAACCAGAAATTGTATTACGTAGTAATGAACCTATACAGCATCATGCCCTTTATTGCTTATTTAAAACTCATACACTCTACTAGCCATATCTATTTTCTTGGTATTGTCATAACTAGGCTAAAATATGTACAAATTACTGTACAAGATAAAAGTGTTGAATAATATTAACGAAAACGCAATCAGTAATAGCTATTTATATGTATTATTTGCTATCAATTTTGCTATTGTTTAAATGCCACATAAAAGCAACAAATGCTGTCATAAGAGAGATCATTAAAACACAACAACAAATTTACCATTACAACTGACATTACAGAACTCAGCACAATTTTGGTCATGCTAAACTCAAATAAGGTCCCCAGAATCCACCATATTTGTTTAAGGCTGCATTGCAAGCTTCCGTTCGCATATTCTTCACGACACCAGGCTTGAACTGAGTCTTTTGGTAGTCAGAGAGCTTTTTCTGCATATCCTTCAACACACTGGGCATACTCTCAGCCAAGTTGTTATGCTCAGTTGGATCTTCTCGAATGTTAAACAGACAACCGGAATCTCCACAGTTAGCAACTCCATTGACAGCTGCATTAGGGTCGCTACTATTTGGGTAGGTGGGACCTGTCCAACCATCAATTTTTACTTTACCAACTAGAATTTTGTAGTCGCCACTGATCAGAGTAGCGTTGCTTATCGGTACATCCGTGCGAGGGGAGGTGGAGTTTTGTCCTGAGATGAGTGGCCACATGTTGAGGCTGTCAATGGGAGGAAGTTTGGCTTCAGCTGCACTCTTGTCAGTTGGATCCACACCAGCTAGAGCACAGAAAGTAGAGTACCAGTCTGCAATATGCATGTATCCTTCAGTCTTCTGTCCTCTCATCTTCTCAGGAAGATAACCTCCAGACACAAATGCATTTGCGCGGACACCACCTTGCCAGTCTGAATGCTTCCCTCCTCTAAGTGGGTAATTATTTGCAGCTGCAGAAGGAGTCACTGGTCCTCCATTATCACTGCTTGTAACAAAGAGCAAATTGTCCCACAAGTTCTTCTCCTTGAGGGCATTGACCAGTCTCCCCACCACATCGTCCAGGTACTTGACCATGGCGTGATAGACTCGTCGCAAGTCATTGTCTATGAAGTCAAACATTTTCAAGTACTCATCAGGCACCTGGTATGGCTTGTGAACAATGTGAGCAGCATAGTAAAGAAAGAGAGGAGTGGACGGGTCATGATTGTTAACAATGTCGAGAAGGTGGTCTTGAAACAATTCTTCCTCGTACTTAGTTCCATTTGAATCACTTCCTGGCTTATCACTGCTCCAGAGATCCACTATGGGAACTTTGTTGCAGGGTCCATCATCAGTTTCGTTGTAGTAGTCGTTAGCAGCACTAAGATATCCAAAGGAGGAGTCAAACCCCCTCCCCACAGGAATGTTCATGGGCGTGGCAAATCCCATGTGCCATTTACCAACCTGATGAGTAGCATATCCGGCTTCTTTCATTTTTTCAGCTATGACTGTCATCTTCAATGGAATTCCTGCATAACCAGATACTGGATTGTCTGGAATGACACAAACTTCACAAGAATCGTGATAAACGTGAATGGGAACTCTTCCACTGAGCAGAGCAGATCTAGATGGAGCACACCAGTTGTAGACATAGTGGTGATCAAGTTGTAATCCCCCTTTTACCAGACTGTCAATATTTGGAGTACTGATGTCTCTAGTTGGAGTGTCTCTATGGTAACCGACATTAGCCCATCCCCAATCGTCAACCATCATAAAGACAATATGGGGCTTCTTATCAGCTGCTAGTGCTAGATGGGAAGCTGCAGCTAGCACAAGCCACATTAATTTCACCGTGCTTCTAATCTTGAAATACATGAGTCTCTAGATGATACTTTCAATGGATTCAACTCTTCAACATTCAAGACGATCTCTAGCTAAGCTACCTAGTACGGTGTACTGTCTGCTCTTAGATTATTCCACCTGTGATATAACTCACTATGTACAATACATATATAAGGACAATACTGATTCTACAATTCATATGTCTCGTGATATGGTGAAGAAATTCATTTGTGACTCTCAAAGAGTAAATAATAATCATTAGCATGCCCTGACATTTCTCACATTATTCATTGTTAAAATCTTATGCATAATTAAGTATGTATTAGCACATGAGCACAGGATGTATGAGTAACTTCATAGCAGGATTGAGTGGGAGTATTCAGAGAGTTTGCACAGATTTCAACAACATTTAAGTCGGGTAAGACACTAAGATCCACATCTTACTAAAGTCAATACCCATTACCACCGAGTCATCCATATAGTGTATACTATACGCTGCAGCTGTGGTAAAGTATATAGAGTTGAGCTAAGAGTGAAAAAACATCAGGATTCTTGCAAGAGAAAGTTTCAGCCATTGCTGAACATGCTTGCCAACAACATCACCCCATTAAATGGGAAGAAGAAAGGGTTGTAATCATAGCCACAAAGAATTGTGAGTTAAAGATCAAGGAAGCTCTACAATACAGATGACACCAGAAAATCAACAAGTTTCAGAGACATAGGTTTAGAGCTTCCAGGATGCTGGCTGTCTATGCTGCGTGGAAATAACCCTCCAGGATATAATAAACGGTAAGCATACCCACCAGTTATCTTGCTGTCCATATTATGTTTATTATATCACCATGGAAAGTTTGACCTCATTGATCCTGAAGAAGACTTTGCAACAAGTTGAAATGTCGGATTAAGTTTCAGTTAGAACTGAGTAATTCTGCTATTACTTTATTCTAATTTTATTTCCCTAAAATATTCTAATAAAACTATAAACATTAATTTACTAGATTTTAAAGTATTCATGGGAAAATCCAGTGCTAAAGATGGGAGGGCCCTCTGTGTGCTTAGGTGAAAACTAGTGAACATTTTAATTGATTTCATTTGGAAGAAGAGCACAAATTAGCTGAAACTGTCATGTGAACTAAATTGCCAGCATTAATAAACTTGGTTCCAGAGGGGTGGGGGGGGGGGGGGGGGGGGGGGTTGGCCTTACCTGGACCTTTCCTCTGGTGTTAGCTAAAGAGACATTAATATATTTTCAGTGAAATGTCAATATGGTATTTAGTGAGATTATATCATCTTCAATCATATTTCATTGAAAATAGTAATTTGGAGTAGCTACAAGCGGCACCATATTATAGGTGCTAATGTCCTGAGCATGCTGTGGTGCAAACTGACATGGAAAATTATTGAACAAACAGTATATACCCAAAGGAGTCCATGGCAGTAGCTAAGTGAAAGATAAGAACATTGTGAAAAAATCAAGAGACTTCAGTGCCAATCTCATTTTGTGATTGGGTCAGTGCCAAATTTGGATTATCTATATACACTGTAATCAGTTTAAAGAATTTCATTGTCATATTTATATTGTCTTCAGTAGGTAAGAACTATTTGCCCTCACCTTGTTAATTAATGATTATTACCACTTAAACCAAATTTTTAGAGTCTTAATCTCACAATTATAAACTAATATTTATATTATTTTCTTTTTTGCTTCTTGTGGCTTATAAATGTAAAGTTGAATATCAATATTCTGATATGTCAGATAATATAATTAGTTTAATGGGAGTAGCAAATGAAATAGGAAATGTATGCCATAAGACTGATATGGTGTAGATGATCATGTGACAAGGGTGTAGTAACCTCGACCTGGTTCATATGAACTTTACCAATTTTATCCACTGACTGATGCCAAGATCACTGGTTTCATAGCATGATAATTTGATTTTATAGCTTGGAGTAAACTACAGTTCTAGCTTCTACAGCCTAATAAAATTCACCTAATACTGCTCCCTTTTGTAAATCTAGTTTAATTGCATCCTATCCAACCACCATATTTCAAAATGCTGATTTAAATATTGGATACTTCATTAACACTTCACAATCAATGATATTTTTGTGAATTTCAATGCAAACCTGAAGCATTACTAGTGTGTCTTGTTTGTTATTGAGTCTATGTTATGGAGTGTAACCTTTCCCTCAATTAGGGACTGAAGTAGCACAAGAGAGTAGCTAAATGGGAGAAAAGTATCATGTAGCGCCCCGAATTAACCCAAGTTTAGTATAATAGTCTCATTCAACAGTCACCACTCAAAATAATAAAATCGACTGACTTATTGTGTACACCAAAAATCAATGTGACATATGCGTAAGTAAGGTGGCGGCGCCTCTAGCTAAAATGTTTACGTCTGTCCGCATGAACTCAATAGAGTGATAATTGAATGTTCCACTTGAGTGATGATACCACATTTCCTCCCTGCTAAATGATAACGTCCACTAAGTGTGTGCGATACTGTCCATATCGATCAGGTTTGTTTCGCTCACGAGATGGATAACGTCCTGCTGACTCGGGTATTTCCGTGTCTATAGTAGGAGTAGCTGATGGACTTGAACCTTCAAGAACTTGTGTATCTGGTTCCACACTATCTGGTTGGGCTTGCGTTATCTCTGCTGATTCAGATGACTCAGTTGATGTGTCATGCACCTCAGTTGTAGGATATTCTGTTACGTCTCCAACATGTCAGTAATGGAGGTAGTTGTTAATGGTGTAGGGCTATGCGAAGTCGCCAGATCTTTCAATTGCTCAACATGCCTCTTCCAACTCTGACCATCCTGAGTTTTCACCATGTACGTCACAGGACCCAACTTGGAAATAACTGTTGCATGTACGTAAGGATCTCCTGGACGTAAGTTGCGAGCCATCACTGACTGTCCTTCTACAAACTCTCGCTGTCTTGACCTTGAATCGTGGTTTGACTTCTGTTGTCAGGGTTTCATCCAGAAATTGTTGTCTGGGGGGGGGTCAAAATTAAAGTGGACTAGGTATTAATTTTAAGTAATACTTTTTGCTATCTAAAATAATAGATTCCCTAATCTCACAACTAAGCAGAAATACTCTGAGTAAACTTTTCACTTTTTTTTTGCCCTTGAAAGTACAGCTATCAATTAACCCCATTAGCAACCCCAATAAATAAAAAAAAGCAAAAAAAAAAGCAGCTGCTGCAGATTGCTGACTACCTCTGCACAGCCATTGGAATAAAGTTTTCACATAGTTTAGTCAGGTGTAAAAAAGTGGGGGGATATCCTGGCATTTTGACTGGGGGGTCCAACCCCCCCCCCCCCCCCCTGGATGAAACCCTGGTTGTGCTTGTTTACTTTCAACACATCGTGTTCGATCTGGTCGAAGCAAATCAAACCTTGTACGTAGCTGTCGCTTCAGCAACAACATACACGGGTCAACGCTTGTTGCTGCATGAGGAGTACTTCGGTAGGTCAATAAGAAATTGCTAAGTCTTTGATTGACTAAAAACCCCTTATTCACTGTTGCCTTCATTGACTGTTTAAAGGTCTGAATGAACCGCTCTGCCAAGCCATTTGAGGCTGGGTGATATGGTGCACTCCTCACATGTTTAAATCCATGGTTTTTCATGAACACCGCAAATTCCTGAGATACAAATTGTGGCCCATTGTCCGTAACTATCTGACTTGGTAGACCATGTGCTGCAAACATCTTCCGAAGACTCTCCAAAGTTCGCTGAACCGTAGTGTTTGATAATGCATGCACTTCAGGCCACTTGGAATGTGCATCAACTGCTATGAAAAACATTGATCCTTGAAACGGACCAGCAAAGTCCAAATGAACTCACTCCCAGGGTCGTGACGGCCATACCCATGGATTCAAAGGTGCTGTGGGAGGAAAACTCTTCACTGCCAAACAAGAACCACACTGTCGCACTAGTGTCTTTATATCAGCGTCAAGACCAGGCCACCACATGTACGCTCGTGCCAGTGTCTTCATGCGCGACATTCCAGGATGATCTAGATGAAGTTCCTTCAACAGCTTCTCCCATAACGTCTCTGGTACTATTACCCGAACACCCCATAAAACCACATTCTCCTCCACTGTTAGCTCATTCCTCCTTCTCCAAAATGATTTCAAACTGTCATCTTCCATATGTTCTGGCCAACCTTCCAAGGTGTAGCGAAGAACCAAATTCAATGTCTTATCTTTCAGTGTTGCTTGTCGCAGTGTTGCTGCAGTTACTGGTAGGGTTTCCACTTGCGAAATATTGAAAATGGTTGGTTCCGAGCAATAATTTTCCTGACATAGTTGTTCTAACGGCAATCTAGACAATGCGTCTGCATTGGCGTGTGCTTGAGTTGGCCTAAACTTAATTTTGTATTGATAAGCCGACAACAGCAAAGCCCATCGCTGTAAGCGTGCAGCAGCCAATGGAGATATTCCTTTCTTGGGACCCAGTATAGTAGTCAATGGTTTATGGTCTGTGACCAATGTGAAACGTCTTCCATAGAGGAAAGGATGGAAGAGCTTGATCCCAAATACCAAAGCAAGGGCTTCTTTCTCCACCTGAGCATAATTTTTCTCTGCACTGGAAAGCGTACGCGAGGCAAATGCTATTGGTCGTTCCTCACCGTCTGCCATTACATGCGAAAGCACTGTCCCCACTCCATAAGCTGAAGCATCTGCTGCTAGTCTTAGCGTAAATGAGGGGTCGTAATGTGCTAGTACACATCAGTAGAGATTAACTTCTCCTTGGCCAGTTTGAAACTGCTCTCACACTCTTTAGACCACACCCACTCTGCATCTTTGTGAAGAAGCTTGTTTAACGGATGCAAAATAGTAGATGCATTGGGAATAAATCTGGCATAGTAATTGATCAAGCCTAAAATTAAATTAAATTCCCGTACATTCTTGGGGGAAGGGGCTTGAGTTATTGCTTGTAGCTTCTCATTAGTAGGATACAACCCCTGCTTGTCTATGCGATATCCCAAATACTCAACAAACTTTGCCGGAAACTTGCACTTGGCTCGATTGACACGAATTCCATGCTCCTTCAATCTTTGAAGAACCTTCTTGAGAATACTCAAGTGTTCCTGCTCAGTTTGACCTGTCAACAACAAGTCGACAATGTAGCATAAAACATGTGGGATTCCTCGCATAATCGTCTCCATAGTCTTTTGAAACTTTGCAGGTGCACAAGCAATACCAAAAGGCATTCTCGTATACTTGAACAGCCCTTTGTGAGTGTTTACTGTGAGATACTGCCTTGACTCTAAAACCAATTGATTGTATGCATGACTAAGATCTAATTTTGTAAAACTTTTACCACCCGCTAAATTACTGAATAACTCCTCAACTCTGGGGAGAGGATATTGATCCACATCAATCACTTGATTGATAGCTAATCACCACACACTCTAACCTTTCCATCTTTCTTTGGCACTGTAATGATCGGAGCAGCCCACTCACTATGATCCACTTTCTGTAACACACCATCTCCTTCCAAACGCTCCAACTCTCTCCCTACTGCTTCCTTCAGTGCAAATGGAACTTGATATGGTTTCCAAAACTGAGGCTTTGCTTCATTCATGACAGATATCCTGACTTTGTAGCCAACTATAGTGCCTAGCTCTTCATTGAACACTTCATCATATTCCGCCAATAGTTTGGATAAAGCCGTACCACTATCAACACGATGCACAGCACTTTGAGTAAGCGACTTCCAATCAAGTTTAAGTTGCGATAACCAGTTTCGACCCATTAAACATGGTCCCTCTTGCTGTACACTGGTGCAGTGTTGTCAGTGATCTCACATAGAGATATGAAGGCTCTGTTCCCAATGGTCAGGCTTAACCCAAGCCAGTTTGTATTGCGAACATACACTGGTCAGCAAATGAAAGTGTTGGGAGAAATGTCTGTGCAGGTGCACTATGGAAACCAAGAAATACCGGAGTTCCCACTGATTGTAGGTCAACTTCCATGCGCAGTGACTGACCATTAGCTAACACTTCAACTTGCATAGGAATTTTCCAATTAGCATCTCCTATGCTAAACAAAGCCATATCTTCCGTTACTGTTTCTTCTGGCGCACACATCCATTGTGTCTTTGCTATTTGTCCTGTAGAATCTCTCCCGGATTTGGAAGTCTTGGACCGGCAGACTACACGTAAGTGTCCAATCTTTCCACACTTATGACACTTGGAGTCCTTAAAGGGGCACTTGTGTACTGAATGACCCTTGCGACCACAATGGAAACAGCTAACATCGTTATGTCGAATACTTGCTGGCTTTGTAGGTGGGGCTGATGCTTTACTTCCACCCTCACTTGCAAGCTTTTTCCTGTTGAACACTCGATTTACCTGACCTCCAGATTCTTTAATCTATCTTGCCTTCTTCGTCGTCGCTGACTCCATGCCTTGTGCAATCTCCACTGCATGACTAGTTGTGAGGCCCTCTTCCGTAAGCAACTTTCTCTGGATAGATTCATTTCGAAGACCGCAAACCAGCTTGTCTTGAATGGCTTGGTCCAGGAACGTGCCAAACTCACACTTCCTTGCAAGTTGCCTCAAAGTAGCCACAAAATCTGCTACTGACTCACCAGAAGCTTGTACACGACGATAGAAGTTAAAGCGCTCAGCAATCACTAGAGGCTTTGGTTCAAAATGAGCCTTGAGCTTTTCCACTAGCTCGTTATAAGTCTTGTCCTTGGGATTTTCTGTGCAACCAAGTTCCGTAGTAGCGAGTAATTCTTTGCTCCTAACAAGGTTCCAAGCATAGCCACTTTCTTCCCATCGTCTACTGTGCTAACGAGGAAGAACATCTCCAAGCGCTCCAGGTAAGCGATCGAACTCCGATATTGTTCCTATGATCGAATTTGTAGCTAAAGCCATGCCCGTTCAAGATTCCGTATCTCGTCGCCAGATATCATGTAGCTCCCCGAATTAACCCAAGTTTAGTATAATAGTCTCATTCAACAGTTAGCTACCACTCAAAATAATAAAATCGACTGACTTATTGTGTACACCAAAAATCAATGTGACATATGCGCGGCGCCTCTAGCTAAAATGTTTACGTCTGTCCGCGCATGAACTCAATAGAGTGATAATTGAATGTTCCACTTGAGTGATGATACCACAAACAGTGGTTGATTTATAGCTATTGTGAAAGAAAATTTAAACTACGACAAATTGACAATAATTGAGTATTAACCACACAATGTTAAAGTGTAACACACAATGTTAGAGTGTAACACACAATGTTAGAGTGTAACACACAATGTTAGAGTGTAACACACAATGTTAGAGTGTAACACACAATGTTAAAGTGTAACACACAATGTTAGAGTGTAACACACAATGTTAGAGTGTAACACACAATGTTAGAGTGTAACACACAATGTTAGAGTGTAACACACAATGTTAGAGTGTTGTAACACACAATGTTAGAGTGTAACACACAATGTTAGAGTGTAACACACAATGTTAGAGTGTAACACACAATGTTAGAGTGTAACACACAATGTTAAAGTGTAACACACAATGTTAGAGTGTAACACACAATGTTAGAGTGTAACACACAATGTTAGAGTGTAACACACAATGTTAGAGTGTAACACACAATGTTAGAGTGTTGTAACACACAATGTTAGAGTGTAACACACAATGTTAGAGTGTAACACACAATGTTAGAGTGTAACACACAATGTTAGAGTGTAACACACAATGTTAAAGTGTAACACACAATGTTAGAGTGTAACACACAATGTTAGAGTGTAACACACAATGTTAGAGTGTAACACACAATGTTAGAGTGTAACACACAATGTTAGAGTGTTGTAACACACAATGTTAGAGTGTAACACACAATGTTAGAGTGTAACACACAATGTTAGAGTGTAACACACAATGTTAGAGTGTAACACACAATGTTAAAGTGTAACACACAATGTTAGAGTGTAACACACAATGTTAGAGTGTAACACACAATGTTAGAGTGTAACACACAATGTTAGAGTGTAACATACAATGTTAGAGTGTAATACAATGTTAGAGCGCTAGTCCTAATGATTATTGCCGAGTAAACAATCCGAGATATTTTTCATAGTAGTTAATTGCAAATATTTGCTGATTATGGAGGTTGTCATCCCTTCTTCGGGGACTATATAACCTTCGAATAATCAAGGAGAAGAAAAATAAAACAATAAAAAATACAGTAGATGTTACGTAGTACCAAATGCCACACATTCTTATGTATTGAATTTTTTCTTTCAACAAAGAGGTGATGTAGTAATACAGAATGTGAAATAAAGCAACAGAAGCTCCAAACAGGAAGAAAATACAGCCTATCAGCAGCCCTCTCATCGAGTATGGAGTCTGTGCAATGATAAACTCTGCACCACTTGAGGTACTGAGATACAAAGACAGACCAAGAATAGCTTTTGGTAAAAGTAGCCATTTATAGTCCAGTTGGACAACATTATTGTGTTTAAGATTGTCAGGAGAAGCATAGAACAAACAGGTATAGTTCTGACTGTGTGTCTTGAACACAGCTGAAGTTTCGATACACAAGTACACTATTTCACTCAGAATAAGAATTGCTAAACTAACTTGCATACGACTTATACTTCCCATCCTACGTATGTTAATATACTTGTCTATGATAGGATATAATATGAATTCAAAGATGACAGTTAGTATAATAACTGTGATATAAGAGAAGTCCCAAACAAAGATGCGTTTAAAGGAACTTCGTAAATATCTTAATGTCAAATTATTGCTACTGTATTCAATAAAATATTTATCCTGATAATGATTTAACTGTTGGTATATCACACTCTCTCTCCCATAAACAAATGATATTAAGATAATAGAAGCACAAAATAGAATTATAATGCGAAGGAAAGTCTTCACATCTTCTACCTGTTCTGTGGTAAATGGTCCTCCATATTTAGTCTTTCCTAGATCTATCCTGGAGTAAGGCTTATCATCTTCCCAGTATGTGAAGGCACTTCTCAGGCGAGGATATTTGTTCTTCGCTGCATGTCTGAGTACTTGGAAGATGAGCTTCAGTGGATTGTGAGTCACTGGCTCTTTTATTAGCAAGTGATTTAAACTGATATCTGAAATCACTAGGACTGTCATTAGAAATGATACAGAGATGAAAGAAACAGAACTGCTAAAACATTTATAGCAACCAATTTGAAAAACTGCTGCTACTACTGCAGCTAAAAAACTCATACATATGCACCAGCTGATGTAAGAAATAATTTTGATTGAAGAAGCATCGACCATTTAATCTAATCCCAGCTGAAAGATGTTAGCCAGTAATCCTGCCAGACCCACACCTAGGACTCCATTCAGAATAATCTGAGTAACAATATCTGCGATGTGGGGAGGTTGCAAAAGATCATAGTTCTGTATCACGTAATAAGTATTGAGGGCAATAGTTCCTACCCAGGCAATTCTACTGCTGTATCGTATGCATCGATACCTGCCAATATACACATCTGCCAGCCAACCAGATATGACACACCCACCAAAACAAATGGCTAGAAAATATCTGCGATTACCACCAGTAGAAAAGTGGAGGAAGAAAAGGGCATAGTAAGTTATAAAAATCCACAGAAGAATCAAGAAAGGGCTCTTAGTTTTACTACCTCGTAACATAGAAAATTTGCAATAAAGTAACGAACTTGCAAATTTAGAAAAGATCTTCATCATCAACTTTAGTTACAATATGACTGTCTATCGAAATATTTTTCTTGAGTAAATCACAAATAGATTCACTGTTATGGATTGAGCTATCAGATGTTTTTAAAACCTAGTATAATATTGAACATTATAATTATATTATTGCTTGTCCCAATTTCCAAAATATTATCTGCAATGATGTGTTGACACTGAGACTTGAATATCTAAAATGAAACTGAAAATTATTGTGAATGATTGTGTTTTATTCAGCGAAGCGAGCGAAACGAGCGGAGCTGACTTATTAATGAGTCCGCGATATATATATATATATTTAGGTCTAGGAATTGTTTTTGTTCTTGCGTGGGCGTACGTGTGCACATTTTCTCCTATGCGCTTGCGCGGGCCGGGTAACCTTCTTAGCAACATTTTGTTTTGTTTACCCGCCGTACGAAGTAGCGATGCCCAGTGAAACAAATTCTGCAAAGAGAGACAAAACATTAGAAACGCTCGGTCAAGAGCTTTGAGGGCGTTAGCATGCATGGAATATCTGCAATTACAGGGAACATGCATCGCTCGCTTCGCTATTTTGTGCTATTAGAGCGCATCACTAGTAAATATTACTTATTACATGAGTCAGAGTGTGATATAGCGAAATATTTCATGGAGCATGCTAATTTATTAGTTAGTGAAAATAAAACCTGAGAGTGAAAAATCTCTGGTTTAATAGCTAGATATCTTCACTGCTGTTAGTTTGTACTAGGGCTGGTAACTCTGAGGGTATAATGTTGGCTGTAGGGGTTCCCATCTGTCCAAGGGAAAAGCTAGGTTGAACCCTTTATTGCCTTGGGCTGGTAGATACCCCCTGCCATAGCATTTACCTGCTGAGTAGGAGAGGTAGTTCTCAGGTGGCAGCAATACCAGGTCTTCTAGCTGATCCATGACAACCCCAGCTGATATTTTAGCAGCTGCTCTAACTGGGTTGGGTTGCTACAGATGTATAGCTTTAAAAACCAGGTAAAATTGTAAACTAGGCCAGATTGCTATAACTACTAGGGTAATGAGCTAGCTCATACAGAGCGAAATAAGCGAAATAACACCATGTGAGTGTGAGTAATTTCATGGGTCATGTACCTAAAAATAACATTGTGAAGATATCTAGCATGAAATAAACAGCCAATATAATATTTTAACAGAGCCTATTTATTTGATATCAATGAATTAATACTGTCCACTTATTATGTTAAATATCCCAACTGTTATAGCCTCAGACAATGAAATTCTATCATACATGAATACTATGAAATTATGACACTAACAGGATTTTCTAGACCATAATTTTTTTGGTTTATTTAATTATCATCGTGCAGATTTAGGTTACTATGCATATCAACAGCAATGAGCTTGTGTGTTCAAACATTGCATGCTAATAAAAAAGGTAGGCATGATTGCATTAATACCGTAATAGACTTGTGATTATTATAAGCAGTACAGTCACACAATTGTTGGTGGGTACCAATAATCCTGACATATAGCTAATGAAGTTTGTTTTTGTTATCTGTTGCTTCACAGACTAAAGTTGTATTTTTTTCCTTTATTCTATTATATCGACTCATTCAGATATATATTTTTTAGTTAATGCATATACATTTCAATGTCGAGTCTTTATTAATTGGATAGAATTGAAACACTGAAATTGATTAGGGGCTTCCTAACACACTTGTGAAGAGGGTATTTCAGGCTGTGGGGTTGAAGAAGTGGTGATAGCTCTGATATGACTGTTGTTCTAAACTTACTTTATGTCAGACTTGTATTGGGTAAAGTATTTAAAAGAGGCATTTTGAAAACTATATAATGTGTTTATTTCAATTTTAAATTCAACAAATGGTGTATTGAAGTGACAGTTTATGAGATAAAAACAACACATAGCATTTATACAAACTCCAATGCGTAAACTCTACAAAGACAGTTTTGAAAATCATGTGAAGTAAATTTACAATAATATAGTGGCTGTCTAAACTAGTACAATGTATGGTTAGGAACTATTGTCCTCAATACCTACTACATCATTGAGAACAGTATGTGACAACTCCCTCCCCCCCCCCCCCCCCCCCCCCCCCCTTCCCCTTTTCCCATGGCAGATAAGTTGCTCTCAATGGAGTCATAGATGTAGGACTTTCCAGACAGTTCAGATTGGACCAATTTGTAGATGCTTCACCTGTAGGTATTGTTTAGATTAAGCACCAATGACAGGAAAGGACCCAAATATATTTAGGTCAAAATTTATATGAAATTTCATACAATATGCAAGTGATTTCGACATTTTATTTATCAATGAAGAGCATTAGCATGCAGTTGTCCTATTAACATATTTTCCTATAGCTATATTGTACCCTGAATCCTCCCCTATACTGGTGTACGTGACTATATTACCTGGCTTTTTCTTTCTGTGGCCACCTTGACAACTGAATATTACCTGGCTTTTTCTTTCTGTGGCCACCTTGACAACTGATATGCCTCTGTATAGGTATTATGAGTAATCATTGTCTGCTCTAACTGTACCATTCGTTTACAATGCCTGCCACCACAATAGGAGATTCCTGAGCCACCACAATTGGAGATTCCTGAGCGGGCGGGGGCAAGAATCATGCAAGATCCTTGTAAAAATCATGCACGATCCTCGTAAGAATCATGCAAGATCCTCGTAAGAATCTTGCTAACCTTGCAAGAATTTTGCCGGATCTTGCAAAATTCTTGCCGGACCTTGCAAGAATCATGCAGGATTTCTTGCAAGACTCTTGCCGAACCTTGCAAGACTCTTGCCAGACTCTTGCCGGACCTTGCTAGACTCTTGCCGGACCTTGCAGGACTCTTGCCGGACCTTGCAGGACTCTTGCCGGACCTTGCAGGACTCTTACTGAACCTTGCAAGACTCTTGCCGGACCTTGCAAGACTCTTGCCGGACCTTGCAGGACTCTTGCCGGACCTTGCAGGATTCTTGCGGA
>WLWD01000537.1_pt1 | contig 22756 bp, 15 predicted proteins | sample 6712731 | NCBI WGS metagenome assembly WLWD01 (sample SAMN12718690, study PRJNA576275) | sponge metagenome | isolation source: marine sponge | host: Mycale hentscheli | place: New Zealand: South Island, Marlborough, Capsize Point | collected 2014-11-01
ATTGTCTTTTCTCTTTCCTGCCACTCTTCATGCCACTTCTCTTTCTTTTTTTTGTTTCTACACTTTTCCTTTGCTATTATTTTCTTTATCATACTAGCTAACTAGCGCTGAGGGTTTGCACTTCAGTGCTCTAGTTGACTCTATAACTGCTTTAGAAGATGTAACAAAGTTTCTTAGTGAGGACAAGGCAAATGATTTGAGGGGTAGAGCACAGGATAATCTAAGTAAACAATAGCAATAGCTTTAAGTGAATTAAAACATATATCTGATGTTGCCATTCTTCCAGCTGATAAGGTAGAACCACAGTCATCATGAATAAGGAAGAATATCATTCTAAGCTCACCCAGTTAATACAATCAGGCACTTACAGAATTGTTAAGAAGGATCCAAAGTAGATCGTGTATTAAAGAACATAGAAAGAGAAGGTAAATTTCCTACTATGTTGTGTACAACAGGTTAAGACCCACTGGATGTAGACCACCACTTTTTTATGGCCTTCCTAAGATATACAAGTTAGGATTCCCACTCAGACCTATTGTTTCCTGCATTGGATCATCATCTACAATATATCTGAGTTCATATAAAAAATGATGCCTCCATTGCTTGGTAAGACACAATCATACATAAAGAATTCAACACATTTCATGCAAACAATTAATAGTGTATAATGTGTTAGATGAGGCAGTATCTGTGATCAGAGATAAGCTCCAGAATGATGCAAATCTAGATGATAGAACATGTCTATCTCCTGAGTGCATCACAGAATTATTAGAAGTCTGCCTTAGGTCAACATACTTAAGGTACAACGGGAATTGTTATGAACAAGTAGATGGAGCAGCCATAGGTTTCCTATTTCTGCAGTTGTGGCCAAATGGAATTCTTTGAGGAAGAAGCTTTAAACTCGGCTCCAGTTAAACCTGTAGTATGGAAGAGATATGTAGATGACACCTTTTGCATAGTTAAGAAAGGAAGTGAAAATCATTTGTTGGACCATTTAAACTCTGTAAGACCTTCTATAAAATTCATTATGGAATCAGAGGAACATAGTAAGCTACTTTTTGGATTGCTTATTAAAGTGAGAGAGTGATGGTATGCTTACATCCATTGTGTACAGAAAACCCACGCACAGAGATAGATACCTTCACTTTAAGTCTCATCATCCTAATCATGTAAAGAGAGGAATAGTGAGATGCTTGTATCAGAGAGTTAGGAGGGTAACTAATATGAGTGAAAACTTGAAGGAGAAACACATATACAAAGTACTTCCAAGTAATGGTTATGACAGCGCAACCATTAAGGTAAACTCTGAAGGGTTACTTTCTAAAAGATCACACAGATACTGAGCAAATGAAAGGTTTTATTCTTACTATTTCAATACATATCAGGATTGAGTGAGAGTAGTCAGAGAGAGTGTAGCTAGAGACTTTGACATCAAAACAACATTTACGTCGGGTAAGACACTAAGATCATATCTTACTAAAGTCAAAGATACTATACCCATTACCACTGAGTCATCCATACTGTACAGTATACCCTGCAGTTGTGGTAAAGTATACATAGGTGAAACAACTAGAAGGCTTGAGCAGAGATTGAAAGAACATAAGGATGCTTATAAGAGAGGTGATGAGAATGTTTCAGCCATTGCTGAACATGCTTGGCAGCAGCATCACCCCATTAAATGAGAACAGGTAAGAGTTGTAGACTGAGGCAGTAAGAACCATGAGTTAAAGATCAAGGAAGCTCTACACATACAGATGACACCTGATAACAAGTTTAACAGAGACATAGGTTTAGAGTTTCCAGGATGCTGGCCGTCCATGCTGCGTGCAAATCACCCTCCAGGATATAATGAACAGTAATCGTATTCTCCAGAAGTCTTGCTGTTTATATGGTGCTATTATACCACCACAGAAAGTTCGACCTCAGTTGACCCTAGAAGAGGACTTTGGCTAGAAGCCTAAACGTCAGGTTAACGGCTGTTAAAACGAGAAAAGTTTGCTATAACTATACAATTAGCTACTTATCATCACATTTTTGGGTTAAAAATGGTATTACTTCTGCTGTAGGCTATAATGACCATTCAAAATTATAGAAATACCATTAAAAAGGATGGTATAAACACAATTCAAAGTGACATGTGGACAATTCCAAATGATAAAGTGATGATTATAGGAACAGTTCAAAATTATATCCAAAAAGACATGTCAAATAAAACATTGCAAAGTTTAAACCAAAAGAAAACTCAACAAAGATTACTAACTTCTAGGACTCAACCTCAGCCACATCTATTTGGAGAAAAACTAGATACCATAAGCCTTTCTGTATCTAGAGCTGTATCTCCCTCACAATCACAATCACAGCATCTTCCTTTCAACCATGTTGAAAAAATATCTAAAAGCAAGGCTGGCACACACAAGGTAAATTATAAAAGATTTATTAAAATAGTATTTATTAATATTGTTTAATGTTAGAACACTTCCTACCGTCTTGTTGGAGCTAAAGATACTATCACATTATCATGGTACTTGTCAATCTTCAGTATTTTGAAATGTGTTATGATTTCATCAAGTCTTCAAGGTATAATTTTAAATTAATTGCACACATATATTGCATTTCAAGCTGTTTTGGCTGTTCTTTACATATCTATCTCATAGATTACTAAGAATACATATCCATATGTAAAAATTATTGCATAGAGTTGAAATTATCTTAAATAAATACTTTATAATAATGCCATTTTTAGTACTCATGCATGTGTAACCTAATTATAAACAAATTAATTTTTTGCTAGTAAGATTTTCAAAAAAAATTGACAATAACTATTCTTGCCGGTTATCTTTAATTACTGTATAAATTTAGTATGGTCATTAAATCTTAGGTACTATAAAAAAGTAATTCTATAATAAAGGTAAAATGTAGAACCATTGCCGTTTATAGCTGTGAAGCTAGCTCTACTTCAGATATATTTAAGTGCTATGTTAAAGAAACCAAGGGATGGATTTCATCATAATTAGTAGCAGTCACTCAACTTGTTCACTTCCTAAATCCTTGCCTTTAAACAATTTCCCGGTAAAAAAACTCAAAATATGATTTACCAAGAATTAGGAAGGGATGGGATTGGAGCAAGTAATATTGTTTGCAGAAAAAAGATCGTATACTCAGACTCAGAAATTCATCAAACCTAAACATCAATTACACTTGTTTAAGAGACTTACTCAATCCAGCATGTATTTACTAAAATATTGAGTTCGTAAGAAAAAGAATAATTATCAAGTTCTGACTCTTCATATTATGAACTAGATAGAAACTTTCTCATCTAAAGGGGTCTGGAAAAAAAGCAAAGGAAAAACATGAAAATTCTTGGTTGTCGCCGGGAATCGAACCCAGGGCCACTGGCTTCAGCCACCAGTGCTCTAACCACCACTGAGCTACGACAATCCTCGACTTCCAAGACTGTACCGCTTGTTGCAGTCTCATACACAACAGACCAATTATGTGCCGTCAGAACACCTTTTCGGTGTCGACCGGAAACACCTCCCCCTCTGGAGAGGAGCCATAATTTGTGGACTAAATACATGTACAGCTTTAACATCACAATTATCAAGTTCTGACCCTTCATAAAAACTAGAGAGAAAACTTTCTCATGGAAATCGAACAGACCCGTTTAAGTGAGAAAGTTTCTATCTAGAAAAAGAATAGTATAACGCTCAAAAAAATTATACTCTAGTAAGTGATGGTAGTCATGATATATTTTTTCTTATAGTGGAATTACTACCACAACACCATCAGGTGTTTTATACTGGAAGCAATGCTATTTATACGTGCTATGTACAAAATGCTGTTGAACTTCGATGGTACTATAATGAAACTCTACTAGGCTATAATAGCACTACTTTTAGCCCCACTATTGGAGTTGGTATTATAAATATTCAACATGTATCTGAGTGGCATAATAATACTGTGGTACATTGTGAAGCCACATTTTCTAGTTCAGAGGTGATAAGAAGCAGTGGATCCATAATTTTGGTTCAAGGTGAGCAGCTTTATTACCGCACAGAAACTGAATATTATTTTGTTTTCAGCATTAAATATCCTTAATTCAATATACTTCACTTTCTTGACCTCATCAATAACAATCTCTTTCTTTTTTATTAGGTATTACAGATCCAGTATCAAATATAAAGCTATTAAATCGTGATTCTCACATTAATGTTATCTGGGATTCTCCCTTCATGCTGCATGTTTCCAATTCTGTAGTAGATGTACATTATTGCCTTAATATCACTGTAGAAGATTCTATACACATTTCTCAATGTGAAATTGCTACAGAATCTTATTCCTTGAATTATTCTACAAGCAGTATAGCTTGTACCAAGTATTATCTTGATATTACATCTGTTAACCAAGTGGGTAAAAGTAGACCAGCTATTCTTCAGAATAAAGGTATGTGTGTGTCAAAACAATAATACTTACTGAAGTTAAATAATTGCATTGATCAGGAATCAGTGAATACCATGTGGAAAAAATGAGTTTAGAAGGACAATCCGACCTTTCAATAACACTTGTAAGTTCTTTATAATTTAGTGTGGTATTTAGAGCTGTTTTTATATCCCATACAGAATGCTGAATTTTGCTCTGGCAATCGAGTTTTCATTAGTGGAAAAGAAATGAAATTCAAATTATTATCTGAGAAGAAGTTTCAATTAAATTTGCAAGCATATAATCGCTACTATGATTTATCTATAAAATTACAGAATGATAATACTGTAGATCTGCTACCATCTCTCAGTTAGTTATCTGTTCATGTTCTTGTATTTTATTTTTATGTTTGTTAGTTGGTCAGTTAGCCATTTTTAGGACCATATTTATCTGTCTCAATCAGACAGTCTCTTTGTCTATCAGTCCATCAGTTTGTCGATCAGTTGGTCGGTCATTCAGTTGGTCACACGCTCAGTTAGTCCGTTAGATAGTCTTCAATTTTTTTTAATTTACAAAATTATTTATATATTACATGTCAACCCTAATTAGCTAGTGATTAGCTGCTAGTTGTCGAAGCATACTTATACTAAAGTTTAATCTATGGCAAAGCTCTATAATTACATTATTTGTGAGCATGTTTTTAATTAGATAACTAAGTAATAGAATACCAACAAAAACATGGATACCATTTATATAATAATAATTATGCTTGTGTGAAAGTAAAGATAACGGTAACTGACAGTGTGTATATTCATGAATATTTCATGAACTGAATAGAGTTGATAAAGCATCATCATTACCTGAATGGGAACGACATCTGATAAAATAAAGAAAAAAGCAGAAAGTGTCAATGTCGGTTTGAACCTGTAACTACTAACCTTTGAAACAAGCACAATTACCACTTAACCATTTGGACCTAGGAATCTTGTAGTGCATAATGACCTATTGTATCCTCTTCTATCTTTTATAGTTTTTCCTTGGTCTTGCTCTGTCTATTCCCTACTTTATAAAAAATGAAACGACTGGGTTACTGAACTGAGTTGGTAAAGAGTGTTCACCTACAGTAGCTAACCATAATCCACCACAAATTATGGGAGTAAGAAAGGCAAAGAATCGGTAGATTCAAGGGTCAAGAAAAAAGAAGCGGGTGAAAAAAAGCTGACTAGTGTAACTACTTCAATGAAAAAGTGAAAAGAAATGCAAACAAAGGACAGAGATGCTGAGGAACATGAAAAATAGACAAAGAAGGAGAAGTGATACCATAATTTGAAAAGAGGAATAATAAAACAAAGGATGGTTTCTGAAGAAAGAGTGCATGAGAGGGAAACAATGGATAAAATACTTTATGCTACTATACTCCTAATTTGCGCAAGTTAGTATATCAGGCACCACTGCACATGGTGAAGCACTTGCTAGTGTGTAATATGTTATTGATATAATGTCAGCCCATTTCAAATATTTTCTGACATCAAATAATTAGCACATCTTTATTTAGCGATTGTTGTCTTATACATTTAGAAACCTACCAAGTTAGAAGTACATCAGTAAATACCACTACAAACAATGTAATTAACTTACAAACCACTTTTATAAATGACAGTGATGCATATGGAGTATTGTATGAACTACTCTATGTTAATGAAGAAAAAATAAACTATAAAAAATCTTTGTTTTTTGGAATATCAAAAGAGTCTGCTCAACTTGGTATAGGAAAACGTGTGCCATCAGGAAAGTACCTTGTTTTATCTTATGACATTGATTATAATGGAATAATACAAACCACTGGTTTACCATCTACAAACAGTAGTGTTGAAGTCTATGGATCAAATGTATCAGGTTAGATAATTTGATGCTGTTAAATTCTAAATCAGTAGGTCATTATTTCTGCTGTAATTATTATAAATTCATAAATCCCTATCTGTGAGAGCTGACTATAGTTTGTCCAAGTTGAGTTTGTCAGAATATTCAACTTTAGAGAAGTAGTTACATGTGGCACATTGAATATGTAGCATTAAAGCAATTAAAAAAAGCCATTATTAATATAGCAGTTCTATATTTTGTCAAAATAACGAAATTTCTGAATGTAATTGAACAAAGAGATTATTGTATAATTATTACAATGTATTCATATAAAGAATTAAAATATTAATTATATTATTATGTTGTATATTTTATATACAATACTTCCATACTGAATATCATTAACAAAAGATGTGTTATTGGCGAGCGAGCGTAGCGAGCGAGACACTTACAGGGGTAACACAATCGAAAATCGGGGATGTTTGTTTATTTATTTATTTAGATATATGTATGGACGTACATATGTCATTTTGTACTTTGACCCTCTCGTTTTTGTGTTAGATCGGTTGTCGACCCCGTCCCAAATTGCACTAAACAGAATCCTCTAGTTTATCGATCAGTACCCGTATCACCCTAGAAACTGAATTGTTTACCGTTTTGAATTCTTTTGTGGGTGCAGTACAAACTTGAAAATTTAAGGGACTTCCATTTCTATTCGAGTTAGTGGCGGTGGTAAGTCAATGCTCTCTTTGTCATGGTTATAAGCCGTGCGCAACAGTATTTACTTGAAAATATGTACATTGTCCACCTATATTACTGCGAAGGTAAGTCTGTGTAGGTGCATGTCCAGTTGTGTCAAAGCATTGTGTGTTACAACCACTACTTAGCTAAAGAATATCACAAAGAAAACTTTTAAATAACGTGTATTGTTTTGTTGTTGTTTTTTTCCCTTCCAAGAAGTTGCAGAGAGTTGTTACTAGGCACTGAAATCTCTTTACCCTGTATGCTAAATTAAAAAAAACTGGACCTTATTTTCAGTAGCTTCAGTGTTAGAAGTCAAAATAATTCATATAAAAATAGTATAGTCATTAGGCTCGCTCGCCATTTGTGCTCAAGCACATCACTAGTATATAATGCTATCTTGCCAAAATTTTTAATTCATAAGTTATTAATAGGATTCATGTATTTATTAAATGATTCAAAGTAATAATATCATTCATCATCAATTTTAATATTTGAAAAATTACGTTTCCAGTGATGAATACAAACACTTTAAAAATAGTGAAAATTTAAGGATTTCATTATTTCAAACATGATTCATGATCATTAGCTAACGGTGTTGTATATATATATTTGTCTAGTTTAGTGGCTAAATATAAAGTTCAATTGTACTGTACAAATTCATTTTAATCAACATAATAATCTTATTTTTAACTTGTCGTAGTATTGATGAAGTTACAATTTTTTTTTTTATTTCCTCAATACTACGATGCGTTCAACAAAATAAGATTATGTTCGCTAATTAAGTTCAATTAAGAGATGATTGAAATTGAACCTGATAAATTATATTGACTATTTGAGGTACATGCCAAAGTTTGTTTATTACAATTTATTTTGTTTACAGATTCTAGTGTGAGCCATAATAAATGTGACATTGAAGTGTCTGACCATCGCACTGTGAAAGTCACTTGCAATTGTTCACATCTTTATTACCAGGCTGTTTTACAAAGATTTAGTGGGACTATTGAGGATGCAAAAAATATTTCATCTGAACGGATTATTTGCTCAGAATCAGCAACTTTTCCAATTTATAATTATGGAGACTATCATGTTACTGTATTTACAAACAACAGTAAAGTAAATGGTTTGCTTTATATAGTATATTATAGCAGACAAATTACAGTGAATAAAGCAAATGATAATATCATTGATATAACTATTCCTGGTACAAGTATTTCTTCACCAAATAATGGTAAAATTTATGTTAGAGTAGAATTTTGAGACAAATTTTATAATGTGTTTCTCTTTACTTCAAAGATGCAGGAAAATATTTTGTAATTTGAGTCTAACAATTTTTTACAAAATAATAAAAAGTTTCCATAAGCTACACCCAATTGACATATTTTACTAATACTAACATTTACTTTTATTACACGTAATTTAAATAAATTTGTTTTCTTATTCTCAGAAAAATTGCTCAGGAAATCCAAGTAAGATTACTGCGCTTTGAAAATTGGCATTATTATACTACTGCTGCTGGTACTGCTAGGCTTAATGTACTTAGTAATCAGTGACTTAAGGAAATTAAAAAGAGCTATCATCAGGTGATCATGAAAGAACAAAACTTTGGACCCCTTCTTGGGCTAGCTTTAAAGAAAAAAGTTATGCTGAAGTTATAATAAAAAGTTAACGTTTAGCCCTTTCGATGCTGACTTTCTTCAACCCTTTGGGCGTCTTTTAGAATTCGAATTTGATTTTTAAATTTCTACCACAAAAATCCACAAACAAACACTCAGGCATATAAAGTAAGTAGTTATAGCCTCACAACAAGCAAAATAAGCTTCTAAAAAGCTTAAAAATGAACTGGAACCAGTCCATCTTACAGGAGGTTTCGAGGAGACTCCGAGAACCAACCCAATTGATGCTCTCAATGTCCAGTAGGAAAAACTGTATCCAAATTCTTCCAAAATGCTGAGAGACTCTCTATAGGCTCCATACTTTCTATTCTGAGTGTTTGAAGTCTGTAGGCAACAAAAAATTTGGGCACTCGGCGTCCTGCAATTCTTGGTCGAAAAAAATTCTTGATCTACAGTTTTCAGACAATTAAAAAAAATACTTAACCTGCCTGTACGGGTTCAATATTTTTTAAAAGGAAGTACAAAGCCTACTTTAAGTATAAAAAGAAATGACAATTTAATCAAAATAGTTTGTTTTTTTAATTCGGAGAACAGGGATCTGTTCTCATCTGCTTATATGCGGTTACGGGCATCAAGAGTTAGACCAATGTCTTAGCATACCTATTTATGCAGCATACAATCAATGTGACAATGCAGAGCAGGAGAATGTGAACCTGTATTATGACAATACTCATTATATATATACAATACTTATTACATGAGTCAGAGAGTGATATGGTGAAATATTTCACAAGCAGGTTAATTTTTTTTCACTCTCAGGCTAGTGACAATAAAGCCTGAGAGTGAATATCTAGCCATATAACTCTGCCCAGAGTGTAATAATTGGTTTATTCAGCACTAGATATCTTCACTGGTGTAGTTGTACTAGAGTACCTCAACTCACAGCTTAAGTAGGTTGTAGGGGCTCCCCACACCCCCAGCTGATATTTTAGCAGCTGCTCTAACCATGGTTGAGCAGCTACACCAGAGGAAGTAGCTGTAAAAACCAGGAAAAGTAACAAGTTTGGCCCAGTTGCTATAACTAATGAGCTTGCACAGTACAGCCAGTACTATGTAACAACAGTGAAAAATAATGAGTTATTTCGATTCATGGTCATGTACCTAAAGATATCATTGTCAAGAAATCTAGGGTGGAATAAATAAATAAATATATATATATATGTGACCGTCTACAGGAAAACAGGCACAAAGCAGCACCCTTCGAAAAAAAAATTTTTTGCACTTACAGAGTTGTCGGTGTCCAGATATTGAGCTCTCCAAGTTTTATCGTCATAGCTTAAGTTGTTCCCACTATAATAGACCTAACTGTTCCCTTCCGTTGGCTTGAAACAATACATTTTTAAGAAATCGATCGATCTTTTCTCGATATTTACGCACGCCGCGTTTTGCCCGGTTTCTCTGTAGATGGTCATATATATATATATATATATATAGTACTTATTACATGAGTAAGAGTGTGATATGGCGAAATATTTCATGAGTAGGCTAATTTATTTTCAAGAGCCAGAGGCGACTGAAATAAAGCCTGAGAGTGAAATATCTAGCCATATCACTCAGATGAGTGTAATGAGTGGTGTATTCCACACTAGATATCTTTACTGCTGTAGTTAGTACTAGAGGACTGGTAACTCACAAGTTATAAAGTTGGTTGTAGGGACTCCCCACATCCCCAGCTGATATTTTAGCAACTGCTCTAACCAGGGGTGAGTAGCTACACAAGAGGAAGGTAGCTGTAAAAAACAAGAAAATGGACAAGTATGGCCAGTTGCTATAACTCAAGTGTAATGGGAATTCCCAGTACAGAGTGAAATAACAACATGAAATATCGAGTTATTTTATGGGTCATATACCTAAAAGATAACATTGTGAAGATATCTAGGGTGAAATAAATATATATATATATATATATATTATTACTAGTGGTGAGCTTGAGCATGAATGCCAAGTGAGACTCCTTAATTAGTTAGATTACATTAGATCACAGTATTGTGATTATTTTAACTTTAAAAACACCAAATTACTAAAAACTGTTGAGTCTTTAAATCATAATATGATTTACACATACTAGCAAGTACCCCACCACATAGTGACACTTGACGTTTGCAAAGTAAGAATGCAGTAGTTCAAGTTATCTTGCTCAGTTATCATTCTCTACCATTGGTTAAAATTATGTAAGCTTTCCTCTCAGGCTCTCTTTTTTCTGAACTATCTGAGTTTTTATTTTACCCCACCTCTCCTTTCTTCAGCTCTCTTCTTCTTTTGTCATGGAGTCCCCTTTCCTATCTCTCCTGCTTTTGAATTTCTGTCCTACTTCGAGAAACTTTTATCTTCTATTTCGTACCTTTTGGAAACTAACCCCTGCCTGTATTGGTCAATTCCACCCACTTTTTAGTCGCTCGCATTTTTGCCTTCTCTTCCCTTCCATTTTAAACCTACATGGCCTTACTTCGTCGATTCCACCCGCTTTTTAGTTGCGATTAATCGCCTTTTACCTTCCCTTCCGTACTTTCGCCTCCCTTTTTTGAAACCTACACCGCCTTCCATCGTTTATTGCACCCGTTATTTTATAATTAACCAGCAATTTCTACTGAGTGTGATGACACTTTACTTACCATAAGATGACGATGCCTTACCAATTCTTCCAAAGCTTATGAATTATTCATAAATACACATACCGTCGGTAGTCGTTACTGACACCACACAAGCTATTATTATATAGATAGTAAAATGGTATCAATGCCATAGTAACCACTCGCAGCAACTGTTTGACTTAAGAACAAAACAACTGGCATTTTGAGAAGTTACTGCACAGGTTGAACTTAATCTATTAGTTAATATGTGCTTATTGACATAGTAGCCCAAAAAGCTAATATATTTATTTGCTACTAAAACGTTTACATTAACCAGTAGCTGTAATGCACAACACTTTCACTTTCAAACATATATGTTTATTGAACATACCAACACTAGACTTACCTTCCTGCTTAGACCATTGAATAATGGATTTTCAGGTAACGAACAACACTGTTGCGTAGGGTGTATAACTATGACAAATAGCACATGAACTTACCACCGCCACTAATTGAATAAAAAATGAACTAAGGTAAGTTTGTAAGCTTTAACTGCACCCGCAAATAATTAAAAGCGGTAAAAATTTCAATTTGTTTGAATGATATGAGCAAAGATCAATAATCAAGGGATTCTGTTTAGGGAGTATGGGACAAGATAGACCTCCTTGCAAACACAAAAACAAGCGGGTCAAAGTACAAAATGACACACGTATGTCCAAAGACATATACTAGTGATATGCTTGAGCACATATCAAGCAATCCTGCCTAGATAGGTAACATAATACTACAGTATGTTTTTACTACATTTCAATAATAGCAATTGACCATTACTTTTAGCAAACAAATACACAATTACTCTCTTACCTGAGTAATGGTAACTTCTGTTGTATTAAACTTAAGCCATTCTAACTATCTCAATTACCAATAACTCTTGAACAAGCTCTCAGCTACAAAAAAAAAAGGCCAGTGTTATTTTTTGTAATTTTAGCCTATATGGAATTACTACCTACCTCAATTTCCAGGTTATTGGTTATGGTAACTTCTGTAGTATCATATAAAGCTGCATTTTGACTTTCTAAATTACTGGTTATTCTTGACAATAAGCTCTCAGCTACAAAAACTATAGACCGTTAATTTTAGCAAGCAAATACAATATTACTTACTCACCTCATTTTCTTGAGCAGTGGTAACTTCTACAGAATAAAGCCATTCTGAATATCTGAATTTACCAGTCACTCTTGACAACAAGCTTTCAGCTACAAAAAAGAAAGACCAGAGTTATTGTAAGTTTAGCTAACAAATATGGAATTACTACTCAGTTTCCCCCGAGTAGTAGTAGTTTCCTTACAGAATTAGGAATTGCTTGTAAAGCATTTCTCAGCTAATGAATAAATGGTATACATATTTGTTTATTATGTAATAAATGCATAAAAATAACACTATATATACTGTGTGATATACTTCTATTGGAGTTATAGTTCACATTAGACTAACATTAGCTTGTGAGAACCTGATCATAAAGAGCATTTTGCCATCCGTTGCTCATTCAACAGCATTTCCTAATCTATCACCCTTCCTATAATGGTATAAATTGGTACTGCAAAGATAGTTCTTAAAGGAGACTGTGGTGGTTTTAGCATGTGCTTTGTTTTTCTTGTTGGAACTGTATATTTGGTGTCCAAAAGTTAAAAATGAGATTTTTCCTGTCATTAGTTTCTTCAAAATTTAACTTTAAATTTTTCCGTTTTTGCTTCTCGTTTACTGATATTATATTTCTTGAATTGGGTTCAGTTTATGTGATGCCGTGTTGAGCGCAGCTACTCTGGTCAATAGTAGTCTTGCTATAAAACCATATAACTTCTAAGTTGCTCATGATCTGATATGGCTAGCACTAGCACTAGTGAGTGTATGATAGTGAGCCAGTAGCTCAGATACCTCTTGTGTCTTTAGCCTATCATGTTCTGCTACAGATAGCATGAACTCTGGTGGGAAATTGGAGCAATATCCTACGAATCAGTTGCAAAGAACAATAAATCCTATAATAACACTCCTGATGATGATGGTTCTCAGGATAATGAAATACTTAATACAGAAAATAGATCTTACAGCCAGTAAGTTTATCAGTGAATCTACTGAATAGACACAAATGATTCTGAGCCAGTCTGTTTTGTATGTTGTCATCCATTTGTCTAAGTGTTTAAGTTCTTGTTTCACAAGACATGCTGGTTATAATCACTTGTGCCTATCTGTTCATTTACTGATCAGATTTCCCATGGCAAAAGCATTCCCAACCACAAGCAGTGAATTTAATTTAACAATGATTATTTTGGCACTTGCACCCAAGAATATTGGTTTTGCTGCAGTTTGCAAAAATGTATACTATTGTTAAACTAGCTTTAAAAGATGATGTTTCTGTATTAGTTTGTAGATAAAGGTATTTTATTATCCTGAAAATAATCATCCTCATCAGGAGTGTTATGTGGATTTACTGTTCTTTGCTACTGGTTCATAGAGATATGGCTCAATTGTCCACCAAAGTTTAAGAATACTCACTGACAAATTAGAGTAGGAACATTGTGTCAATTATTATATAAAGTATAACTTATTCCCACAGCATGTTTTGTTTTCTTTTATTCTACTGCTATTTCTAAATGTTTGTAACTTGCATGCATTACTAACACTACTATTATTTTATTTTATGCCATGCAAAGTGATTGTTTGACATGATATATGTTAAATTAGAGTCTACACTTCTTTCTATATTGCCTTTGATGATTATCACCATTTTAGCAATTGTAGCTGTCATAGTTGCAGTTATTATAATCAAGTAAGTAATTGGCTCATAAAATGCTGTTTTAATTATCAAAGACTTTTATATACATAATAAATGAACCCATCATGCTGTCACTTTAACTGCATAACCAGTAATAGGTTAGTAAATAGTTTTACCTACTATAGTAATTGATCAAAAAATATTTGTTATGAGAAATGATACACTATTGCTCTCCTGGTATCTGCAATTATAATTAAACTTTACAGGCATTCTAAAAAATCATAATAATTGAATAGTCAACAGTGTTGAAGAACTGGCACATCAGTTAAATTGTTTATTTGCTTTTTCTAGCTCAATTAATATAAATTTCCCTCCTTATTATGAGCGGGCAAAGTTTTCAAGGCTCTTAGGAAATGAACCATGCCATTGGTAGCTAATAATACTTATATTAATCATTACATTCATTTAATACTTTGCAGGTCTTGGATCAGTAAAAAAAGGAAGTCTTATGAAGTGAAAGGTATAAAAAATAAACAAGAAAATATATAGGAGTTATACTTTAATAACAAGTGAAATCTTATGGTGACTCTTACTGGCCACTTACTTCCGTCCAATTTCATCCTACTTAATCGCAATCTCATACATTCATCATACTTCCATCTTAATTTCATTTTAATTCCATTGTATTTTATCCGTCTTCAATTTTATTTCCATCGCACTGAGCATGCTTATTTTCAACCATTCTAGCAGTCTCTTTAAACTCATGATTTGGCTCTTAATTCTGCCTATTTAGCTGAAAATCAAGAAATCTGTCCTCCATATTCCAGCAACTTATAGGTACTGAGATCAACTGGTTGAAAATACGCATGCTCAGTACAATAAAAATAGGATAGAAGACAGGTAAAATGTGATGAAATAGGATGACATTACAATGAAAGAGAAAAAATGTGATTGAAGTAGATAGAAATTTAACTGAGGTAAGTGGCCCTAATAAGCCACCATAGAAACTTTGTTCCATTTATTGTGTATTTACGAACTACAGAAGATCCCATATTTTTATAGTTCTAAATTTAGAACATCTGATCTCTCCAATTTTGATACTTGATTATGTATTTTCTAAAAATCCAGAAATTATGCCAAAATTTTAATATTATTGTAACTGTATTTTGAATATTTATTTAAATATTCTTAATGTAATACATGATGATACTTAAATGTTTTTAATGTAATACTTGATACTTAAATGTTTTAATGTAATACTTGATAATTTACAGGTACAGAAAAGAATTATACTGGAAATACTGATTATGTTTAAATTATACGTTTAATATTTTTTAGTTATTTTTATGTTGCTTTGTATTGCTCAGTAGAGATGTAGCTTATAACTTTATAATTCACAATTTATGTGTATAAAAATTGAATTAATGCATCTTTAAAAATATGCAATAGTTCTACCATGAAAGGTGACCACTTAGAACTAGAGTATGCAGTTTCTACACCACAACTTGCTGACGATTCACTCTTCATTTATTGCTCTGGGGGAGTTAGCATCCACACTGTGAAGTTTAGACAGCAAGTTTATAAAAATAATGTGTCAAATTTTTTTAAAAAGTGTTATTCTCTGAACATGGGGGCGTAAGTTCCGCGCTAAGGTCAGGTCTAGATAAGGGAATAGGCGGAAGCAAAGGGTGATAAAAGTTAGCCCCGCCTACTCAACCTCGAAGGACCAGAACTTGACACGCATACAGTTTCTCCACTTATGGCGAGCTGCTAGCGCGCTAACCTGCTCAGACTCAGCAAGACGGATACTCTGCCGTCGTTGTAGAGCTGGAATGAGTCAGGAAGTGGGAGCGCACACAACTCAAGCGAATACTATTGCCTTTATGAAAAGTTATAAGTAAGTAATCAAGTACAGTACTTATGTATGACGCACGATGATACATGCATTGGGTTTGAGTGGGTATGAATAATGAATAACATGTGAATGAAATTTGGTAAGGGTCGATAACAAAGTGCGTGCAAGTGAATGAAGTTTCTAAGTCCAAAGTCTGGAAGTAGGTGTGGTCTTGAGGGCGTGGTCACGAAGTCCCTGACTGCAGCTTTAGTCCTGGTCGGATGGAGGTTTTCCAACACTCTCATACAAGCAGTAGGTAGTAACTATTGAAGAGCCACTGTAGCATTTGTTTCAGAAGTCCTTCCAAAATCATAACTATCAAGTATTAGGTATCTATTTTGGCTATTATGCTGGAAAATGAACCTATTGCATGGGTGTGGACAAGGGGGTGCTTGGGGGTGCTCAAGATTGTAGAAGTCCATGTGGCCTGAAGATTCACCTAAAAAATAAGTGAGCTGCCAGGTATGGCTTCAACTAGTCAGGATAGTGAGATTGAGTTGAACTGTTCACTTGCTGCTGGACCACATCAACCAATATTAAACTTCCCCAAGCAAACTTTTGGCAAACAGCAGCGAAGTTTTTCTGTTTCATGGTATAGCCGGTATCCTTGGATACATTATGTGCAAAAGAAGGATGCTGTTGTTTGTTTTAACTGCACCATTGCCATCCAAAGAAAAATGCCAATATCTGGCTATGTGGATAAAGTCTTTACTGAAACAGGGTTCAGTAATTGGCAAAAGGCTTTACAAATGTTTGATAAACATCAGCAATCACAATCTCATAAGTTTGCAGCTAATAATTATGGTTAGAAAAGCTAGAGGAGTCAATGAAATACTTAGCTCTGCACATGCGCAGGAGATGGAACATAATCGGAAAAAAATTCTCGTTATTTTATCTTCTATACGTTTTCTTGCAAGACCAGTCGTTACGCCACCCGCGCTAAAATGCCTATTTTTATTGCACCGCGTATGGTGATTACGTCATTTGTTATCTTGACCTCTGGAAGAGAGCAATTCAGACCGAATTTTACTGGTGAATATCTGGCGGAGCGTTTTCAACTTGCCCGTTAAAACTAAGGTATTTTGAAGAGAAACTATTACTTAAAAGAATCCACTATTGACTGGTATGTCAGTGTGTTCTGATATTATCTACATATTTACATAATTCTATCATCAGAGCAAGAATTGTCGCTATCCGTCATGTCATCAAGATGGCTGAATACCTCATCTCCAACACTGTTGTTGTCGTTATGGATAGCATAGTGGTTTACATCCTCATCTTCATCAGTACTGCTTGTGCCCTCATCATCGTCATTATGATCCACTCCAAAGACAGCATCCATCAAAACGTCAACTTCTTTGTCCAAGGTAGTATATCTAAAAATGTCGAACAATAAAATATGTTGGCTTAAATTCGTGTTGTTAAAAAATTATCTACTACTGTGTTTTGTTCAGTTACAGCACCACACTAATAATACATGAAGATTTATGCAATTATTTTTGTGGTGGAAAATAATAACCTATGTTGTTGTGATCTGCACATGCCTTACCATAAACTACTGTAGCTATGTTTGTGGGGGGAAATCTTACACATATACCCAGTCTGTTAAAGATTCTGATTAATTCTGAGCCTCCGCTATGGCTATCAATAACATCAGTGAGCAACACATGAAAAGGCATTGAACACGTTTTGTCAACACAAAACATTATTATGTGCAAAATAAAAAGACGCCTCAGATTTTTTATGTCACCATTGTAGACTAGTGAGTGCCTGTGGTTACACTTGTCTATTCCGGAAATGGTCAAGGTACATATCATATCCCACAGTATTGGGTCAGTTGATTGAATCTGATGTTCAACATTAAGGATTCCATGAGAAAAGTTATTTTTTTCGGCCCGCACACGTATTCTTTTATTCAAGTCCTTAAACACACCTGTGTAATCTAATTGATCACAAGACTGTTTGTAATGCTTTAAAGAAAATACAGCATGTGATAAGCATTCTAGTGCTTTACCTGCCCGATATAAGATAGTGCCATGTTTTTTTCAAAATGCAGGCATATGCAAGATGATGTTTTAAAAGGAGAGAAAGCTGACAGAGCAACCATCTCGGACTGAACAGGTGTTTGACTTCTGAAAGTAAGGCATTCATGTTTGCAGTAAATATTTCATAAGCAATCAGTAGTGTTAGAGCTTCATTCTGTAACAACTTCTCAGCAATAACTACTGCAGACAACTTGAGACTGTTGGAGATTAGTTGTTTTTCATCACTTGATGGTGTTATAGGAAAGATTGAATCTTTGATAGACTGAATTAAAGCTTTAAAGTCTTCGTCACAACTAATGATTTTTTCTTTTTGTGATATACATGAACTGTGACGATAGCACTCCATGCATACTTTGTCAGTGCTACTTAGATCTCCCTCAAAGTTCATATGTTCTTTAAGGTGTTTCTCAAACTGTTGTGGTTCTGCACATGTCCTAAAACTATGGTAGTTGGACCCACGAATGCCTACTGAGCATATTGAACATTTCCACTGGTAGCTAGCTGGACTTAACTGCCTGTGTAACCAGGCCCGTAGCCAGAGGTTCGCATTGGGGGGTTCGGTTTTAAGACGCAAAAAGTCACACCTACTTTTGTTTCCTCGTTAATTCTTCTACAATACTAAAAAACAAAAGATATGTGCACTAGGTATTCTACTTCAAAACTATAATTCATTAAACACTGTTGATATTTGAGAGAAAAGCGGTATTATTCTCGTGTAACCAGGCTTCTATTAGCTGTATATAAACAGTGCAACATTAATACGCCTTATTCGTACTACAAGTTGTAAACTGTCCGTTCGAAATGTATTGGAAAAATCGCTATAACTAAGTGAAATAGCACGGGACAAAGTGAAATGCCACGGTAGCTTAAGTAAGAGTAAGAGCGCAAACATGCAGCTCTAGCCTTGGAAATGTACAGTTGTAGTTTCTAGTTGGAGACAACGTCATTCTTTAGCGCAGAAGCTATACCCCTATTAGACAGAGTTTTTTTCCAACAGATTAGGAGGAGCAATCGATTAAAGCAAAGTTCAAGAGAGAGTTTATCCAGAAGTACAGAGATAGTGACTGCACTATACATAGTAGCCACACTGTAAATGGTCTTTAGCTTACTGTAGTCTCGTGCAGCTTTTATAAAGCTGGCCTACTATTAGCGTGTGATAGCACGAGTAACCGTGCTATTCGTGATTAATAGCACGAATAACGCGATTAAAATAACACGAGGCAAATCGGAGTCCTATTTCAATAGCTTTGCGAGCGCTACTGATCCTTAATAGAACAGGTTACCCGTGCTATCACTCGCTAATAGTAGGCCAGTTTTGTTTTAATCATTTGCAGTGTAGCTACACTAGATAGTGCACTTGCTATCTGTATATTTGAGGTTTAACTTTCTCAGACATATCCGAAGGCTCCCTTCTAATCTGTTGAAAAAAATTCGTTGCTTGTGCTATTAATATCGAATCGCACGCTTATCGGTGCTATTACTCTTACTAAAGTGCATTACGTTACACTTTATAAAGAATATATGTAACGTAGCATGCTTTACTCATGCCAATATGAGAGCGAAATTTTGTATCCAAGGAGCTGAATGTTTATTAGGTCACTTGAACTCAGACTAGGCCAGGAAACAGCAGAGAATTCAAGCGCAGGTTCAGCACGATTGAACAGATGATGATATTCCAGAAGTTATATGTGGGGTGTGGCTAAAATATTTACTTCCGGTCACTCTAAAGGGGGGTTCGACCGAACCCCTCGAACCCCCCCTGGCTACGGGTATGTGTAACATTCTGTAATGCTTATCACATAAATGCGTCTCTTGCATTTGTGACTGTTGCAAACTACATTTTAAATAGCGACCTATTTCTTCCTTATTGGCCAACTTAGTACACCTACTAGCTGTCTGACCACAGCCGATAACTTCACAATTTGGCTTGCAAACACCTTTATTTATCCACCTAGGCCTGTAGTCATTCTGTTTCCTTCCACAACTTAGATTCTCACGACAATTTCTGCAAATGCAAGAATCTGGCTCAATCTGTACATTTTTTTCTATTGATTACAAAAAATCAAGTAATTGCCTATCTTTCCATTTAACTGGATGTGTGTATTTCAATGATGTCTCCTTACAGAGAATGCAGGCTGTACAGGGGCGTCCTTTGTGAGCATCTGAGGAAACTGGTGTTGACGGAACATCTTTACGTCGTCGCTGCTGCTCAGGTATAGCTGGTATATACATTTGCAACTTTTATACACAGTATTGGTTTTGTTGTAGTGACTAACCTGTTGAAGAACCACCGCTATCTGCAGGACGAAACAGAGTTCTTCGAGGTGTTGATGCCATTGAACCAATGGACAGATCATGCAACAACTTAGCTACACTTTAGCCACAAACTTATTCTGTTATGATAACACTCCCTTGTCAACTAACCACATGGGAAACCATGTGTGTGGTGAAATTACTTTACCAATTTCTATCAAGTATGAGACTCACCTTACCTTTTGTAATGAATATTCAACAAATAAATTTATACTTTTAAATACCTCCAAAATGGATACAGCATAGTCTTACTCCTAATCTACAATATACCCCACATTATAACAAAATTCAGTGGTCAGGAACGCCAGTCGGTAGCAACATATGGGAGGACCTTCTGGCGGCCATGTTCAAGTGTTCTGGAAGAATCAGGCACAATAGGTATCTATTAGGCCTACTGGTGCCATATAAAGCATGGAACTATAGGTTATTTATATTACTAGTGTTTTTTAGAGTCAGTAGTTACCAGCTTCTATGATTGGGGTTGCCAAACATACTCCATTTCTTGCCAAGTTTGGCGCCATTCGCGCGGTCTCCCACAACACAACATCCGGTTTGCAAATAAATTTCTACGCTGGCGTAACGACTGAGACAAGGTCTACCAATACGTGGTCACTATATTAATGATGCCATTCATGGCAGTGGGGAGCTTAATGGGAACCTTATGCAATTGCTACACCTTCGTACGGAAGACATACTGGAGCTAGTGGCCTGACTAAAGAGATCACAGGATCGATTCACGAGTCCTACAATACAAAATGAGGTGCTTGAGATCATGGCTCTGGCCGTGCTTAGAAAGTTAACTGGGAGAATTTCTGGTCGGCAATATGCTATTTTGGTAGATGAAACACCTGATGTATCTAATATTGAACAGCTAGTGTTCTGTCTTCGATATGTTGATGATCAACTAGATAGCCATGAAAATTTCATTGGCCTTCATAGTCTTGAATCTACTTCAGCTAAATCTATTGTACAAACGATAGAAGATTTATTATTGAGGTTTTTGCTTCCGTTAGATAAGTGTCGGGGACAGTGCTATGATGGGGCTGCTGCTATGTCAGGAAGTAAGTCTGGAGTTGCTACTGTATTACTTTCAAAAGAATCACGTGCCCTCTACACGCATTGCTATGGGCATGCCCTAAATCTAGCTGTGCAAGATATGGTGAAAGATAACAAGATCCTTGCAGGGACACACTTGACAGTGTGGAAGAAATGACAAAGCTTATTAAAAAATCGCCAAAGCGTCAGGTACTTTTTGAGAAAATTCAGAGTGAAATCGCTTGTGATTCACCAGGAATACGTTTACTTGCACCCACTCGTTGGACAGTGCGTGCTCAGGCGCTCATATCAATTTCAGATAACTATGAAACCCTGAGAGATACATGGTATGTTGCTAATCAGGAAAGCAAGGACAGTGAGATGCGAGCACGTATTAGTGGAGTTGCAAAGCAAATGGAGTCCTTTGATTTCCTGTTTGGTATTGAGCTAGGTCGAAAGGTATTATGTATGGCAGATAATTTGTCATCAACAGTACAAGGGTCGAAGGTGTCAGCTTGTGATGGACAAAGTGTTGTGAAAATGACACTTACTGCCTTGCAAACAATCAGATCTGATGAAGAATTTTCTTTGTTTTGGAAATTAGTTGAGCAGAAGCAGCTGAAACTTGATGTTGATGAACCAAAATTACCAAGGCAACGCAAAGTACCAAGAAGATACGAAGTAGGATCTTCCATTCCAGATCAACATCAGACATCAGTCCAGGACATGTACAAGCACACATACTTCGAGGTTATTGATTATGTTATGCAAGCAATTACATCCAGGTTTGATCAGAAAGGCTATAAAACTCTTGCTAAATTGGAAGATATACTTTGCAATGAAGAAGCTAATCTAAATGATTATAATGATGTTTTTGAGCTTTATGGAAGTGACTTTAATCGTGAACAGTTGGAAACACAGTTGGTGGTTTTGCATAGCAATCTCTCCAGTGATATAAAGAGTGAGCATGGTGGAGCAAAAGTGAAAATCATTATTGGTTATCTACAAAATTCAAGCAAGTGTGAAAATGAGTTTTATTCTGAGGTGATAAAACTTTGCAAGATTATTCTTGTTATGCCAGCCACAAACGCCCTTAGTGAGAGATCTTTTAGCATACTAAGACGCTTGAAGACATGGCTGAGGAGTACCATGCAGCAAACCAGACTTAATTGGTGTATGATTTTGCACAAACATTCTGATGAGACAGATGAACTTGATTTAAGAGCCATAGCAAATGAATTTGTTTGTCGAAATTCCAGTCGACAAAGAATATTTGGACATTTTGATCACATGATTAGCTATAATCATATAAATAACTATTTAACATTACATCATAAAACACATGTAGTGATTCTCTCATTTCATCATAATAGCTATGTATACTTTTCCCTCCCAATTTAAGCACCCCCCCAAATTTTTTTTTGTCTACA
>WLWD01001717.1_pt1 | contig 22714 bp, 13 predicted proteins | sample 6712731 | NCBI WGS metagenome assembly WLWD01 (sample SAMN12718690, study PRJNA576275) | sponge metagenome | isolation source: marine sponge | host: Mycale hentscheli | place: New Zealand: South Island, Marlborough, Capsize Point | collected 2014-11-01
GGGTTCGATTCCCGGTGGCGACCAAATATTTTGAATTCTGTATTGTTTAAAAAGCCTGTGAAAGAGAGAGAATACATTTAATCAGCATGTTGTTGCCTGAGCTATAAATCTTCTGTATCATTCAATCCATGTCCCAACTATATATCTCCAGGAGTTTTTCTACCCTCCCCCTTAAGTACAGCACCAGTTAATGAGGGATTATAAGACATCCAACACATAAATGTTTCATATGAGATGTTTAGACAAACTGGGTAAAAAAATGGTAGCCAGCTACCTTTATAAAAATCACAGATCAATATTATTATTTGTATGAATATTATAAAGTAGTTCCAGCTAATAGCTCCACAGTGGTAGAAAATTTTACATCCCCGCCGGATTCCGAACCCAGGTGGAGACATTCACCAGGTCAATATCAGTTGGGAGACATCCCGCACATACCAAGGGAAGAAGATATTCTGCCCAAACCCGCTTGAGGATACTCGCGGAACAACTTAGTACTTCTTTGCTGAGGCGGAGGGAGACTTTAACTGACTCGGTCTATTCGAGACGAGCTTGCCCCGGCAGAGAGCGTCAGATCTGGTCCATCAGGTTAGTTTGTGTGTGTGTGCACATTCATGCAAGTATGATGTGTATTAATTGGAATAGGATAGAGTCCTGCTTCAGCGGATCAGCACAGACAAGGATTCTCCTGAACTTGTCGACGTGTGGTTGTGTTGTGAGCTTTGGTTGTGTGTGATATTTTTTCTGAGTGTAAACGAAAGCTAATTCAAGTTCAAATAAGTAGCCATAATGTGTAAAGACATTTTTAATGTGTTGAATTTCTAATGTGTTGGATTTCTAATTATATTTAGTATTTAGCACTAGACTTAGTTTTGTCAGTATGGTATCAGTAGCTATAAACGATCCAAAAAAAAGAAAAAAAAGTAAGAGGCTTGGCAGACACACTTGTACTCAAAGGATGCAGAAAGAAGTATGTCTTAGGTCAACTTAGGTACAACCGGAACTGTTGAACAAGTAAATGGAGCAGCCATAGGTTCTCCTGTTTCCACCGTAGTGGCCAACTTATACATGGAAATCTTTGAAGAAGTAGCTTTAAACTCAGCTCCAGTACGTTAAACCTGTTATTGAAATGATATGTAGATAACACCTTTTGCATAGTTAGGAAAGAAACTGAAAAACATTTGTTGGATTATTTAAACTCTGTAAGACCTTCTATAAAATTCACCATGAAATCAGAAGATGACAGTAATGTACTATTTCTGGATTTCTTATTGAAGAGAGAGAGAGTGATGGTATATATATATATATGCTTACTTACACGGTTTAGAGAAGCACTTACTTAACTTTTAGAGATTACACAGATACCATGTACAAAATAAAGGTTTGATTCTTACTATTCAAGAATAGATCACATGAGTGACCAGTTTGGAAAGGTTCTTTCATTTTGGATCTAACTCGAGGATACTGGCAGGTTCCTTACTCTGTATTATTTCAGTTTGATCCAATGCCATTTGGGCTACAGGGAGCACTGGCTACATTTTAGCAACTAATAAATCTGCTAGTGCATAGACATAATGACACTTCAGCAGCCTATATATATTATAGGTTACCAGGTGATTTCAGTGATACATGGGAAGATCATCTTCACAATTTCTGTCAGGTTTTACAGAGATTGAAAGATGCAGAGTTCACAGCTAAGCCAAACTAGTGCCTGTGTGCTATAAAAACATGTGTTTTTATGCTGCAGTTCAAACTTTGAAACTTTGAACTTCTTGTACATTATGTCTTATTGACTCTTTAATCCATGATATTAAGTGTCTGTGCTGGAATTTGAGTGAAACTACTGGGGCTGAGTGTCTAAACATGTTTAGCATCTATGTATTATGAAGGTGGCATTTATGCAGGCTCGGAGGAACCAGTCAGTGGTTGGTCAGTTGATCATGTTTAATAATCCTTTTTAGCACTTTGATAACATTTGCAGTGGCGTTGCATTAATTGTAATAAAATGAGATTTAAAAATAGCCTGATATAATAGTTGCAATATAAGTACAGTTTGCCTTATAGTCAGCACTTTTGAGTAACTATTCTAGCTATGAAAACTACACTTCTGTAAATTTCTTTGTCACATAATATTCATCAACCATCATCAGCTAAATAGCTGACATGTTGAGAAAGTCAAAATTCCACCCTCTATAATTATGCTGTTCTCGGTATTTTGAATAATTGAAATTATAATTTATTGTTCAGAGCGTGTATGTTATATATATACATGTATATTGATATAAAGTATAATTATCATACTTGTCCACACTCATGAATTTGTCCTTGAAAAAATGTACTAGGAAGTGTTTACATGTCTAAATAAAGAATATGGACAAACTGTGAAAAAATGTGAGGCTATACTCACTGAAAATAAACATCACAATAAGCTAATGTGTAAGTATAATAGTCAATGAGTATATTGAAAATAAGTGAGCAAGATTTAGAGCCGTATGTACTCAGTTCCAAATATTCGGTGTTTGTAAATCCAGTGCATTATTATTATGCTCATGCTGAGGGTTGGTGCCAATGCATCTAAAATTATCACTGGAAATATTATGTTCTCTGAAATTATAAAGTTTTTATCAGTTATAATAGACAGCCATGACAAGGAAAGAGCAGACATTGCTCCTAGCAGCATGAAATATGCAAGAATGAAGGAGTGTTTCTGGAACTCTTCCTTGAAAGGGTCTACGGTAATAATGATAACAGCAAGAAGAGTAAAAATGATAGCAGCAAAAGAGAAGAACAAAGCATTTAAAGTAATGAAATATATTAAAAGGAAAAGAAACCGAAAGATCAATATTATGGCAGAAAACCATCTGTAGTCTCTTGTACCAGGTTGTGTTCCATTTTTGTATTGCCCGTGAAAGGAGTCTACAAAAGTATTTAAGAATATGTGGATTCGATTTGGACACTTGCTTAGAATTTTAGCAAACAATTTGAATGGATACAATAGAAGCAGCAATACTGGAAGAGAAACAAACAGAATAAGTATCACAATAGCAAAGATACCATAATATGTGTGAGCACCCTGAAAGTAAGGAATAGAAGCATCATAGAAGAGTCTTAAAGAACTATGCAAATGGCTCAAATTTTTAAATTGATGAATGCGAACTGGAATGAGCAGGTCAAGGCACACGCTCCATAACTTCATGTTGGATAAAAAGAAGAAGGATGAAAAAGAGTCTATTATAGAGGATTGCAATCTTCTCTTGGCTTGTAATTTTCTAAGGATTGTACTGAAAGGCTTCCATAAAATATGTAATGGCGTGAACTTCTGATCATACAGCTTTATCAGAATGTATGTTAGACTGATAAGCAACATAGGATACATAGCAATGGCAAAATCTAGAGCTAGTACCGACAGACTTCCTATTGGCAGACAAAATCCTGAATAGAACATGCGAAAGAAGTCCAAGTTCCACACTCCATACACTGTTGTTAGTATTCTGAGAAATTGTAGAAATAATTTATTATTAAGAGAATCTATATAGAGTACTCGAGACAAAGAAGGCATAGAACAAAACTGACAGTATAATACATATCCTTGCATCGATGACGAGTATACATTAACTCTGAAGAATAAAATGAGAGAACAGAAGACAGTGAGAGGAGCGAAAGCAGCAAGAATGTACTTCAACAGTTCTGTGTAACTGCCACTGCATCTTATACAAGTCATGTCATAAGAATAGGCACGAGAATAAAGATTTTTGCTTTCTTCACATTTGGCGCACAAGGTTCCTGATCTATGAAATAACCCACATGTAAAATTGTTCCACTCGTTTATCTCAGCCGGCATACGGTTGTAGCCAAGCCTATTGTTTTCAATATGAAGACCGCAGTTATAAAGGCAAGATCCAAGCTCAAACAGATTTTCATTTGAATTATAAGTAATGCAGTAACAGTTTAATACCAACAATATATCTTTCCTTTCACCCACCTGGTCACAGTGAATAGCATCACTAAAATATGCCGGGCACTGGCACTTTCCTTCCTCACAAAATGACCATTTAGGACATTCTAAATTTCTTTCATATCCACAGGAAATATTCAATGAAGAAAATTCTGATGTATAAAGTTCACTTGACTCTACATACTCTGTGCTGCAAACTGTACAAATGGCTGAAGTAACAGCTATTACAATTTCAAAGCATATCTTCATGGCAGTCAATGTTGACAGTGTGTCTAACCATAAGAACTTGCTGACTTAGTTTCAATACTTAAGTTTTGGGAATTTATCTCAAATGGAAGCACATTAGTCACTTATAAATGCATAACTTGACAAGTGACATTTAATACAGCTTACAAGTTCAGCAAACCATGGTATTTTGTTGATTCAACTTGTTATTTGGTGATAAAATTTACACACTTTTCTCAAGGGACTCTTTCCTTTGAACACCGGCATACTTACAATTATAAGTTAGAATTACAAAGTTAACAAATTTTCTTTCAAGGTGAAGAAGACCCTCCAGTGCTTTAACTCAAAACTATTCTTGTTTTCTATACAATGTGGACCTGTGCTACATGAAGAAGATGGAGGTTCTTTCAAAAGTATTGTTTATGTTACAAAGTTAAATTTTCTTTCAAGATGAAGAAAGACCCTCCAGTGCTTTAACTCAAAACTATTCTTGTTTTCTATACAATGTGGACCTGTGCTACATGAAGAAGATGGAGGTTCTTTCAAAAGTATTGTTTATGTTACAAAGTTAAATTTTCTTTCAAGATGAAGAAAGACCCTCCAGTGCTTTAACTCAAAACTATTCTGGTTTTCTATACAATGTGGACCTGTGCTACATGAAGAAGATGGAGGTTCTTTCAAAAGTATTGTTTATGTCTGTGTAAAACAAGTATAAATACACTTATAAATTATAATACCTTATACTATGTATATCCTATATATATTCTGGAGTGTTTTCTTTAGCTAGTCTAGTAAGACTCAGCTGCCTTTTGGTTAAAGTGTGATTCCTTATATAGACATGTAGCCTGACAAATTATTATTATTATTATTATTATTTTGGTTCAATTCATGCTCTAACTGCCCCTCTCTCTTCTCCTTAATGGCGTAGTAAGAGTTGGGTTGTATTGTGTATGCTAGGAAGCTGGTTGTTCTGCTGTTCTGAGCAATACTAAATGAGTTGTGTATTATAAATGAGTAAATAATTAAAATTGTGTTTTAACACACTTTCAGTTATGTCTGGTATATTACATGTGGTGTGTCTAACATAGTGCATCAGTGCATCAGAGCAAATAGCTTTATGCACAGTCAGCTGATACAACCTCAAGCAGTTTTTCAATTGTAAGTAGTGCTAAGACAATTAATTAATACCACAATAAATATTTTCCTTGGTTCACGTGGCCACAGTGAATAGCATCACTGAGAGATTCTGAGCACTGACACATTCCATTCTTACAAAATGACCACTTTAGACACTCTTTTTTCATATCTACAGGAAATATTCACTGAAGGAGATTCAGGTGGATTATGCTTGCTAAATTTTAACTACTCATGACACTCTACACATTAAAGCTGTTGTATGAGCTAATTAGGGTTATTTTAAAAATTTCCCCCGTGACAATCAGTACTGAAAGCTTCTTAAAAGCACATTGGTCACTCACAATACACAAACTTGACTAGCACTTTTAATACTCAACAAGTTTAGTAAACAATGTCATTTGCTGATTTAACTTGAGTATTCATTAAAATATATAGCTACATGTCTCACGGGACTCTTTCAACTGGAACTCTAGTTCATAGTTATATATCAGAATAACAGATTGAAAATCAATTTGTTCTTGAAAAGTCATTGACTACACTAGCAATCCATACAAGTCATTGACTACACTAGCAATCCATACAGTTGATTTGTGTAACATAGAAATCATTGAATATAAGTTTAATCATTCATTTCACTCCACTTTCAATTCAATGGTGCACCAGTGTACAATACAATGAATAGTACATGGATTTTTTATATGGGATATTTGGACTAACTAGTAAAAAAGGTCATCAGCTACTTCAATACAGTTATTACGGACATTTTAAGGCATGTAGCTGGACAGTAAATTCTATAAACATCAACATTACAGTCACCAAGTTAACTATCATGAGGTGAACTCATCAATAATAGTGAGGTGTAAAATAACATAATATTATCAGCAGCCATGAAGGTCTGGAAAATTGTTACTTATTTTATCACCGAATTTCAGATTGCACCAGCACCAATACTTATTCCATCTATAGGCAGGGTGTACCTTTATTGATCATATATATACTTATAATAAGATATCTATCGATATCATTGTCATTAATCTCATGCCCTTTGATCAGTGCAGCTTGGATATGTTTGCTCAAGTTCAGACTCAGTGTTCCTATATACTAACAACCTTCCCTTGACCATGGTGTTTTTGTTAACTACAGAGTTCATCATCAAAGTTTCTAACTTCTTAATCAAATAATCTGTTCGAGTGAAACTGGCAAAACCAACTCACTGAAAGATGAGCAGCTGCTAGATCACTCCAGTATGTACTGCGCTCACCTTTCTTAACAATTTTTTCAAGTCCCCTCCCAAAGTGTGCATAATTTTTTTTGCTGCTTTACTTAGATCACTCTCTTAAATGGCTGACAAGCACTTCCTTTATTTCATTCCTCACCTTATTTGCCAGTGATAATCAAGAGTCTATGTTCTGTACTTGTTCTACACTATTGTAAATGATGCTGGCTTCACATTCAATGAAGAATTACTGGAGTCAAAGGAATATATCACTCTGTCAAGAAAAGTAAGTGAGATAAGGAATTATAATTGATGTGGGAATGGTAAGTTGATACTAGGTTAGGTACCAAATTCTTAGCAAAAGTAAAAACTGATATGGCCACTATCCTATCAGGAGGTAAGAATTTTGGTTGAGCTTGAAGATGTTATCAATAGAAAAGTTGGATGGTATAATGGTGGCTGTGCAAAAGTTTGTGACTCAGACTGAAGCTCACTCTAGAGTTTATAAACATTGCAGAATTTCTCATACTCTTGTAAGACATAAGCTGGAGTTGAATTGGTAAAAAGATTGGTAGAAGACACACTCACTGTAAGCCACAGTTCCTGTCCTTAAATCAAATTACTCAATACGACTGTTATAATGGTGAGAATATCTTTCCAAACACTTTCTACTGCTGACATCTTTGCAGTGCAGAGCCAGACATTATTATTTTATGTCCATTATGTCATGACTACCTGGTATATCTTATGATACTAAACCAGCACACTCTATTTATACCAGAAGTTATTCCACATTTAGTACACCCCACCACTTATATATACATTATAATCATTGCAATAGAATACAGACTATTTACAGACATTAATATTGAGTCTCACAAATCTACAAATAGATAAACTATTGTAATAATTGATTCACAAAGTCATTTCACATAAATCTCTATGTTGCTGATGAAAGTGTTTTCTTCGGATGTATAATAATCTGCACATATCCTCACTTCAAGGTCATCTGAGGTGGGTTCAGGTAGAGTTCTACAGAACCATGGAGGTTGGTTGAACTTGCAGCAAGTGTTGACACCTGTACATCCTTCTCCATCCCATAGAGGATTGTCCATGAACAAACCCGAACTTGAGTTATGGCTTCCAGTAGCACAGAAGTAGTTGTTCTCTATGAACAATGGGACAGAGTGAGGCCATAAAGAAGAATTTGACAACATACATGGGCAAATATAAAACAGTTTATCAGTTTCGTGCCCAGCGTTTACAAAAGTCCAAACATGGTGTCTTGATCTTGTTCTACCATGGGTTAGGGATACTCCATGAACGTAGTAAGTATCGATAGAACTGACACCAGTACCAAAACCCTCAGGATTACCATACTGGTATGCCTTAATACGTCCACAAACTTGCGAATATTGAATTCCATGAGTAGAATAGAACACAGAGTCACAACTTCCACTACTAGATGGTTGGCGACCACACCCTCTGACTGTAGTGTTGATAGTAGCCCATGCATTAGGACAGGACTGGGAGGGGTCAGTCATATCTAAGTAGGCCACGCGAGTCCAAGAAGGATCATAGCCACAATTGCAAGGGACGTTCAAACATTCAAAATATTTACTGATGCCATTTGTTACTTTTCGATTAACATGAACTTTATGATTATGATGATTGTCAACAGAACAAGTCTTTGGGGAACTGACTGAAACTCTAGTAGAAGGGCACAGAGATAATACTACGACCAATAGAGAAGACAGCACTAACAACCACACAATCTTTTCAGCCAACATCATCTTGCACAATATCTATAAATAACAACAAAAACAACTGAAATAATTAGTCAGTAGTCATGTAGTAGTTGATGTTGAAATCATTTGGTAGAAAGTCTCAAAAATATACAATTTTAATTTACTTAAATAGCTACCCAACAAATTGCACTATTACAGTCAGCAAAAGGCTTGCAGCTTAAAGTGGCTATGACCACACTGTATGCTAGCTTGTAAACAACTTGTACCTAATGAAAACACAGGTAAGAAATGGTCACCTCTACTTACACTTTTCTAGCTGCATGACTAAAAATTCATGTGCTCAGAAAAAATATGATCAAGTATAAGAGACCCATCACTTAGTTGAATTGTTTTCATGTAAACATTGTGTCTTTTATTTGTCATATTCAGTTCAACAACTAACATGAACCTGGACCCCAAAGTGAACATAGTGGCAATATTTTTCTCCCACAAAAAAATATCCATTATTTTTTATTTGTAAAATTGTCGTTAGGTAGGAAAAGGAAATGAGCAAGGACGCTTCCAAATTTAGTCTTGATAATGGTGTTCTTTTTATTCCATTAAAGCTATCATTGACTTGTATATAAATTGGTAATCAACTATCAAAAATAAAATGTTCACACAATTGCTCCTTAACTTATATTTCGTTGTATAGCGCATATCCTCACTCCAAGATCACTTGTGGTGGGTCATGATAGTCCTATAATATAACAATGGAAGATGATAGAACTGGTAGCAAGTTTGACACATGTGCATCCTTCTCCCCCATAAAGGATTGTCCATATATAAACCAGTACCCGGTGTATTTTGGCTTCCAGTAGCACGGAAATAGTTGTTTCCCACAAATGAAGGAACAGACAAAGGCCATGCTGAAAGGTTTGCAAACGTACTAGCCATTCAAATACAGCTGCATAAAGTGAGAAGGGGGTGATTTGTTTTGTATTTGAATACCAAAACACAAATAAACACAGCAACTGCTTTTGATATAAAACTTTAACTTTAATTTCAGGATTTAGCAAGTTTGAGTAACAGAAAGTCCAGGTCCAATTTCATAAGAGGTAAACTTGAGAATCATCAACCATTATTGTATCATACAGATATCTATTGAAAGTTATGACAAACTGGATAATACAACAAGAATTCAAAACATCCTGTTAAGTTTTTTTAAACATAATATAGGTTGTTAGAACGAGAAAATTTGCTATTATAATTATTTCCGCTGAGAATGACTGGATCATTATTAAGCATTATATAATATTGTATTTGCATAGGGTGACTTAGTAGAATCTTTATAAAACAAATGAAATCCTTGAGAAGTACTGGAAAACCAAATAAAAAATTATAGTGTGCCAATGACAGCAGCACCAGTGAAGAAAGGAATACCATGCTTTCCCAATCACTCAAAATCTTATTAGCTATACTAGATAATGAAGATGAACATTCAAATGCCAGAAATTACAAATTGCTAATTTCAGAATATAAAGTGTCCTCCCAACAATAACTATTTTAATGGATCAAACATTCCCATTTTGACGTCAGGACATTTTAAGTAATAAATTGTCACTGAATGGTGTACTCAAGAAATATCCAACCATACAAAAACTTGATGAGGTATACTTTGACAGAAGTAGGGATGTATATTAAAAGACAAATAGTGTTATATTAGTGCCGCCTTTGAATCAATTAATTATTAATTATCTTAAGGTCATAGCAATCAAAAAGTTTTAACTGGGGCACTGGAAGTAGGTATGTGCCTTATAAATATACATAAACGAAAATAAAAGTTGAAAATAGTAATTGAAAACTTTAGCTATGCTACAAACTCATGCCATATAGCTTTGGATAGCAGATATTATTTGAAGTAATCTAATTTGGGTAACATGCACTTAATAAGAAAGCAGATTTCTTCCAGTAAATTTAAACTTGCTGGTGTGCTTCATTTCTTATAATATACTTCCCAACAATATCTTCTTTCCAAATCTACATACCTACTTAAATTTTACCAATAAAAGTTTGATCTACAATGCTAGATCTTTGTCTCTTCATCTTAGCATGTGTCTGAGAACTTTGAGCTATCCTGTTGTGTTTAAAGATTTCTTAGGGAAATTGAACCAAGTTGACAGAAAAAAATTGGTGTGCACTTTTTATTTCTTTTATAAACTTTGAACTTAAGTATGCATTCAGAAAAAACTGGTCTGGCCTCAGCCCTGTTTATCGTCTTATTGCTTTCTGTGTCAGTGTCTTCGTAGATCATTGATCCTGTAGGTAACTGACGTTCTTGGAAAAGATTGAAAGAATAATTAAGGTAATATATATATATTACCATTCAACAACAGGTTCTTGCTAAAATGGAAAGAATATTTCCCTATAAAACTGGAGCTGATGAAAAGTAGACAGCTGTTACAAAGAAAATTATTTTTGTTATATGAAAGGGAATCAGTTTCACCAGAAATTCAGCAAACCCTAGAACAATTAGAAAAACCATATCAAGTGATGATAGTAAGTGACCTTTCAATTTGTATTTGAAGTACCTACAACTAAAAGTAAAAAGTAAAAAAAAAAAAAAAGCAGCTGACATGGTTTATGATTCTCTGGTATATGTTCAAAGCAGCTGCAACCCTGAGTGTAAGGTGTGCAAATAAATTAATTATAACATTTGTATAGTTTATAATTATACTATCTTGGTATGGACTCTTTACCACTTCTTTCAGTCACTGTTGGTAATCCCTTTCCAGCAGAGAGAGATTCTTTGCTATATTCTGACACTGAAGATGAATTTTGTGAAAGAGATTCTTTGGTTTGTTCTGATACAAGATGAATGTTTTTAGTGATGAAGATAACTTATAGCTAATGCCTCAGTCATGTACGCTTATAAACTTATTTTATGAAACTGATATTTTTTTTTTAGTTCTTCTTTGGTATAATTCAAATAAATAATTTTACAAAACTAATGGGAGTTAGTAAACATCTAGAGTATCAGTCAATTTATATTTATTTAGCTTGTGTTTTTTATTCATTACACACAGAGGCTCCTATCAGTCAACAACAAGCAGGGCAATCTTCACGTGATAGCGGTATAGGGGCCGAAGTCGAGGTAGGGGCCAAAGTCAAGGTAGTGGCAGAAGTCAAGGTAGCCACTGGTACTAGGCATAGATAAATATTGCTGGAATTTTTTTGGGAAATATAGGCACATGGAAGCAATGAGAAATATGCTAGAAATATAGGCAACTTTTTTTTAGAATTAGCAGATTACTTAATGTGGAATGTGTGAAAATCTATTAATGCATGATGTAATTATACAAGCAGCAGCTGGATCAGTCTTCCAGTGCTCAGGAAAGAGCACTGGAAGACTATGTTTCAGCTTCAGTTATGCTACAATATAACAGTCGCTAAAAACTTTCTTTTTTGTAATTCACAATGTATCACATGAATTTTGGCCAAGCAATAAATGAGAAATATAGGCACATTTTGAAAGAATTATAGGGCAAGTTTGGGAGCATTGGAGAAAGAATTTTAGGCAGAAAAAAAAGCAATATTTATCTATGCCTAACTGGTACTGTGCGAAGAAATCGTAAACATTTTCTACAGAATTTGGATACCACCTCAAAAATTAGTCGTGGAGATAGTGTCTTTGCTTATCATAATAGCATTGCTGTATGTCGTTGGTATGACAACAAAGATGTTTTTTTTTGTACATGTCCACTAGGCTAAGTGATTTTATCACTTCAGTCAAACGAAGCATAGATAAGCGTTCAACAGATGTTTCTTGCCCTGAAATTGTTGTCAATTACAATAAGAATATGGGAGGAGTTGATTTAGCTGACCAAGCAATGTGTTACTATTCTGTTGGTAGGAAGACTTTGAAGTGGTGGCGAAGAATATTCTGGCGTATGCATGATCAAGCATAACAAATGCTTTCATCTTGTTTAGAGAAAATAGTTCTTCTACGGAAACTGTCAAGCCACAAAAGCACTTTCGAATGCAATTAGCTTATGCATTGACATCTGCAGCATATGAGCTTCGTAGACATCCTGGTCGTCCTCATTCCACACCTCTGTCTCGATTGAGTGGAAAGCACTTCATTTATCGAAATAGTGTACGCAAACGTTGCGTAGTGCGTGCATACAAACGACCCTCACATTGAAGCAAGAATTATAAAGACAAAAAAATCATGACTTGGTGTCCAAAATGCAATGTACATTTATGTGTGGGGAAATGTTTTGAGGCGTATCATGCTCGTGTGAATTACAAGAAATTTTGAGTACAATTTTTCATCAAGCACCGTTCTTATAAAAATTCTGAGTACCATTTATTTTTATCAAGTACTCTTCCAATTTTTGTTTATTAGTTTCCCATAATATAATGAATGTTTCAAAATAATATTTCAAGAAAAAAAAATACAAAAATACACATCAAAATAGCCTTGCCATTATTCTAAATTGGCTCCTAAACAACAAAGAAAAGCACAACAATAACTCAAAAATAGTAATATTAGCTGTGGCTAAATGAATGCTAAAACGTTGCCATGGAACCTTGTGTTTTTTTTGTGGTTAAAAAGAAATACTACTTAATCCTCTACATTTCAATAATAAAGAACTCAATTGCAATTGTTTTAATGTTATATTAGAACAAATATTATTGTGATACTATTAGATTCTCAAACTCTGAAGGCATTGATGATGACATGTTCAGTGCTACCAGATACTAGGAGCAGAATCAATCATAAGAATATTCTCATTCTCATTAACCGATTAACCCCGATTGACGCGTACACGCGGCTAAATTGGAAAAATCAGTAACCGCGGTTGACGCGTACACGCGTCGAAAAGAGCGCCTACTAATCCCAGGCGAGTAGCTGCATCACGGAGCCAGGAAAGCCACCGCTGTTGATTGGAGTGTATTGTTGACTGGTGTAAGTTTATTATATCCTTATAAAATGTATAGGCTACCATTAGAAATAGTTGTGTAAATTTAGTTTGAATAATACTGTTTATAGTAAATAAGAAGGAATAATATAGAGTAAGAATATACATTTTTTAACAACAAATGTTGTGATTTTAGCTATAAGTGCTCATAACATGACAAGTAGAAAGCTGACTGCAAGTGAGGTACTTGCTCTTCTGCATCAGAATGAAGACGACTTCGATGATGTTTACGAACCGGTTCAAGAGGGCAGTGACGAGGACTTCGACTGTAGCAGTGATAGTTGTGCTGAGGCTAGTGATGACTGGTGGTGAGGATATGGTCGAGGACTCAGATGAAATTGCTGTCTTTGACAGTGATGAATATCTACCGGAATTTCATACAAGTATAATAATAATAATAATAATAACAAATTTAAAATAATATTCTCTTATAGGTGAGACAGAAGCAAATTCGCCAGCACTCAATACCAATGATTCTATTGAGCCAGCTTCTACTATAGCTACTTCCACCTCCCTCAATATTACATCTCCCTTGGCAACAAGCCCACCCTGTAGCCCATCTAAAGTGACAACAGATTGGTCTACCACACTCAAGAAACCCACCTTACAACCCTTTACCGGACAATCTGCCGCTGGTCTTCATGTTCCAGTCCCAGACAGTCCAAGTGAGAGCTTCAGGCTGTTCTTTACATCAGACTTGATTGAGATGATAGTGGAGCAATCAAACCTGTATGCGATGGAAGTTATGGATGAAGAAAAAGCAGAAAAATGGAACCCCATCACCACACAAGACCTAGAAGCCTACTTTGGATTTACTATTCTCATGGGAATCAACTCACTTCCTGCTTTGGAAGATTATTGGAAACGAAATCCTGTGTATCACTATGCTCCAGTCGCTGATCGCATCTCTCGAGATCGATTCATGGAAATTAGTCGCTATCTCCACTTTGTAGACAATACCACAGTAGCACCAAGAGGCTCACCACAGTATGACCGCCTGGCAAAAGTTCGGCCCATTCTTGAATACCTCGAGACAAGATTTTCGGTTGTCTACACACCAGGACAGGATTTGTCTGTGGACGAGGCAATGATCAAGTTTCAAGGCCGATCTACAATGAAACAATATATGCCTAAAAAACCAACAAAGAGAGGGATCAAGGTTTGGGTTTTAGCAGACAGTTCCAATGGCTATTTTTCCAGAATTCAGATTTACACAGGCAAGAAAGTAAATACAACAGAACACAATTTAAGCAGTAGAGTGGTGAAAGACCTTACCCAAGATTTCCAACAGAAATACCATCATGTCTTTTTTGACAACTTTTTTAATTCGAAACAGCTCCTGTGCGATCTTGAAGCCTTGGGTCTGTATGGATGTGGAACAGCCAGAAATGATAGGAAGCACTTTCCCACTGATCTAAAAAAAGCAAAATTACGTTCCAGGTTTGTATTGATTATTATGTACATAAAAATACACTAGAAATAAAAATAAAAATAATAATACTCATAATAATAATAATAATAATAAATTATGACATAGATATAGTTTGCAATATTATAATAATAACAATAATGAATAACATAAATTTGTTGTGATAAAATATGTATGTACACACCTACCAGGGGAGAGTCTGTTACAGTGCAGTCTGACAATGTGTGTGCCACTGCTTGGATGGACACTAAAGTAGTCATGGCGATGTACACTGCATGTGATCCGACTGAGTCTTCCAGTGTGATGCGAAGGAAGAAAGATGGGACCAGAGCATCCATTACCTGTCCGGTAGCAATCAAGATATATAATGAGAAGATGGGAGGAGTTGATAGAGGTGATCAGCTGAGGGGCTACTATCATGTGAGGATGAAATGTAGGAAGGTTTATAAATATATCTATAACTTTCTGTTTGATGTGGCTATCACAAATGGTTTCATCGTCTACCACCATGGTCATCCAAGTTCAAAATTAAAAATCAAGGATTTCAGATGTCAACTGGCAAATGAACTCATTAGTAACTACTGTTCACGGGCAACCGTGGGATATGGAAAACCAAAGAAGCTATTGATGGCTCATTTCCCTTACATGAGTGAACAGAGGAAGAGGGGAAGATGCTCATTATGCAGAGAGAAGAAGAAAAGATCTGACACCATATGGGCATGCAGAGAGTGTGGTGTATGGTTATGCCACCCGGGCACTGCTGATGACTGTTTTGCTAAGTGGCATTTTAGAATGTAACATTTACCTCAGCCATTTATTTACCTTGCTTGAAACTTCACTTATTTGTATATTGTATCTTTTTATATCCTTACCTACTATGCTTATTTCTAAATAAACCACACCCGAATAACCTTACAATCATAAACAAAGTCTACCTATATATAGGGCGATAATATGGAGCTCTAAATCTTACTAACTTACTTGATCCACTAGCATGCTACTTCGTCCATGAATATAGCCTTCCATCAGTTCAGAAAAGAGTCGACGTATGATTTACAAAAACGTTTTTTTTGCTAACAATCAATAGCGTTTGTTCCCTAGGGGAGATGGTCTGCCCGCCTTAGCCTAACAGCGTCGATCTTTCTCTTTTTAGATAGCCTAGAGCGCACTCTATCTGCCGACAATACTTTCCCAAAGGCAATATTCTAACGTTCGTCTCCTAGGTCCGGTTTTGTGTGGCCCCCCCACCAAGCTATGAATCAGCCTATTGTCTCGTGAGAATGCGGCCGCGTTACGCGAGGCGCAATCGCAAATTTTAGTTCGCCGTTAATCGGTTAATGTAAGAAAAAATGATAGTTAAAATAATGAAGTAATAAATTAATGTTGTTGATTATTTAGAATCCAGATGACGTTAAAGAGAAATCTACATACCATATTTCTTTTTAGAATACTTAGCTATTTTTAAACAAAAATAACACCAGAAGCAAATTACAATATTCTATTGTACAACATGATACCTATTGTGGTATGTATATCGTACCATAGCAAAATGTTAAAGGTATTATACCGACTTTATGGTGGCATGCTATATCGTACCAATTTTGATATGAATATATCATACTCTGTTTTTTTGCTGTGACATGGACATATTTCAGTTGAAGCCTTTTCATAATGTTCAGTGAGAAATGTCCAAGTATGAGTCCTGGTACGTTGAGAACTACCATGTACATAATAGTTATCAATAGCCTTGCCATAATTTTAAAAATCCTTCACGATCACCATTCTTGTTGGCTGTAATAAATCCACAGACTCATATAATGTGTAGAATAGAACACAGAGTCACAATTGCCAGTATAACATAGCTGATGCCCACATCCTCTAACTGTATAGTGTTGACAGTAGCCCATGCACTAGGACAGGACTGGGAGGAAGTCATATCTCACTAGCCCACTTGTGTCCAATTATTATTGTCATCATGTAGTTTACAATCATACGTGTTTTTCTCATCCCCAAGATATGCATCTATGTGATCAATAACATCATCACTAACATACGAAATGTTTGTTGGTAGTCTGACCGGATATACAGCAATAAGACTTATGAAGTTCATAGTAAAAATAAATAGCACCCGTAAAGCAATTGAAATAGATTGAAATAGCACATTAGCGTTACTCGTGCTATTAATCCCGAATAGCACGGTTACCCGTGCTATTACTCATACAAAGAGAACAGCTAAGTGTTTAGCCAAATTACAAATAATAACACAAATTGAGAACATCATCATTTATTCTTAATACAAACAGAAATTGTTAGTATTTCATGATTTCTTTAGATGAACTGCAAATGTGCCATAGCTAGATAATTTCATTACCAAGGCAGCATCACTAGCTCGACTTTCATTATACAGTCTTATAATAAAATGCTGAATTATTGTTACAGTAATTAAAGCATACTTACAATGACAAATTGGTTACAGTTTGCTTAGTGTCTTGACAAAGTGTGCAATCAGTCACTTAATTCTGTCAATATTCGCTGCACAAAATGAAACATTGTAATGCAAAAACACAATATGTTATAAAATTTATACCCTAAAAATTCTGTTGTATATATATTTTTTCTTCAGTTCACCTATAAAGTTCTAAATTAAATAATGTAATAACAAAAAGAGATAAAATGTCGACAGTTTGAGGTGTGAGACTACAATATAGTATTTCAAATTTGCGCTAATGATGAGTACTACACTACAAATCAGGAAGTGTGTACAAAGTTCTTATGTGGAAATATTGTATTAATGAGGGCTGGATGTGTAACATCACCTTTTTTTTTAATTGGTCCAATAATAAAAATAAAGGGTTAGGCATAATTAAAGCAACACTCAGTTTCTCTTTTAAATAATGCAGTATAATAATTGAGCACGAGGAAGTATCTTGATGGTTTATTCCTTTATATCATCAAATTCTTATGAAATACAACTACAGTGTACTGACTTGGGCACTACAACCCAGCAAAAGCTATGTGCTACATTTGTTTGTGGGTATAGCTATTCCTTAAGGTAAACAGATAAAGAAACAAAGTGCTTGCTAGTTTAATGAGCTAATAATACATGCTGTCTCTGATAGAGTAAACACATGTGATAGCCTCAACTCTGACTAGCATGACGTAATGCAGTTAAAAATAAATCTATAACGATGAATGTAATGTAGTTAAACAGTAGTAATAGAATTTCATGAATACAGGAAGTGACTTCACAAACCAAATACTTACACAAAATTTTGTTGCCACTGTGGGAATGCCCACATACCTGAGCAAACAAGAGGTGAGGTGCCCCTTAAATCAGAAAGGAGGTGACCTCAATAGAGACTAGAACAATAGACATAGTTGTGTGTATGCATGTGTGTGCATAGTCAATTGTGAGTTTTATCCATCAAATTACATGTCGCTTATGAATCTACTAGCAACATCAGTTTTGTAAGTGTGTGTGGCATGGTTTTATATACCTTAGCCTTGTCTCATACAACTCAAGAGTTGTGCATTGCCAGATTTTGTTGAGATCGATTAACCTCTGTGTCAAACTCTTCTGCAATCCTACTAGGAATAGGCTTAGGGCCACCTAACTAAGGAGGGGTAGAGTGTTAGCAGCAGGCCTCCATAGTCAGCTTAGTCCATTGGGCAAGTCCCCTCTCTGGGTGGCAGCAGGAAAGAGCCAACTAGTCCCACAGCCACTTGGACACTTTCCTGTTTGTAGCAATACTCATCATAAAAAGTTGTAATTATCACACATTGTAGTACTCATGCTAATTTCTGCACACCTGCTCATTCTGTGCAGACTGTCTGGCGCATTGGTTTTTTTAGGGTTGCAATACTCAACCATTCTATCTTATATAATGTGCTTAAAATAGAAGGAAATTTGAACGAGGAGTATTGTGCAAGGCAGGACTGATAGGCTGTAATTCTGTCTCAATACATTAATTAATTGCAACAATCAATATTACATATTAAAGAGATATTGACTGACAATGAAAACTTTGTTATTGTGTTATAGTTAGTAAGCAAGCTCTAATTAATGTTGCAATGCAATATTGTACTATGACTGTATATGTTGATATTGCCATCAAGTAGGTATGCATGAGTATATTATATAATATATATACTTTTAAAGTGGTAGCCATTGTAACTCCTATGAGACAAATTATTAGGAATTCAGACTATAAAATTACAAATGGAAAAAGAAGAAACTGAAAAGCATTAAAACTATATGCAATTCAAGTTCTTTCGATTACTAACTTCATCTTTGTCAATAGTCAAAACCACTGAAGGATCAGAGAACAATATCATAACAAGAGTTGGGACAATTTTAACATTTTATATAAGTTGTACATATGTACACCATATTCAGTAAAGGAGTCTGATATATCTTTGCCAGTAATTTCACAATTTTGACCATGATGTTCTCTTCCAAATTTGACTCGCTATTTACTCACTTGGACTTATGAAAAAAAATTACTGTACCACTTCGGTATATTTGCTGTAACCAAATAAATAGCTAAAAAATAAAAAATAAAATAAAATAAAAATTAATAAAAAGTGACATCTGGTCCTTACAACTTATTTGTAAAATAATGTGTACAAACTACTCACTTTACTACGAGACCAACTTAAATAGGATAAACAGTTTATATTACCAAAGATAATGAATATTCATTATATCCTATCCTAATACAGCATATTCTAACTAGGGAATTTTTTTACTTCAAATTGGTGCACTTTGTTACATCAGACTTTTAACTTGTACGTATAAGTTCCGGTATAAAAGCAATAGTCACAAACTTTTCACTTTAAACCAGTCATTGGTAATCAAGCGTTGAAGTAGGAGGTGAATTTTAAATTATCATCGAAGGTTAGTGTGAACCTGATTAATGTACTAATTTATTTTAAAATCTTTCTTGGTATAAAATTTTTAGACACAATAATTATTATTAAAATGAAGTTTTGGATACTCCTACCTGCTCTCTTCATAGTTGCTTCTTGTGAATGTGACTTTCCAATACGCATTCCATCAGCTTCCTTCAAAGGATGTCCTTCATCTCACAATAACGCCATAACTTCTTCCAACATAAGTGATGCCATTAAGACTTACCTACAATGCTCAAGTGACTGCGATTGTAATGGATTGAATTCTAATTGGACTAGAGTGGGTTACTTGGATATGACTAACTCCTCTCAGAGTTGTCCTAGTGCATGGGCTTCTATAAGCTCACCTGTCCGAGCATGTGGTCGCCAAACTTCAAGTAGTGCAAGCTGTAACTCAGTCATCTATTCCACACGAGGTGTAAGGTATTCACAAGTCTGTGGACGTATTAAGGCATATCAATTTAACTCACCGAATGCATTTAATTCGTCCGTAACTGGTAATGTTAGTCTCAATAGCTGGTATATAGATGGAGTATCTCTTACACATGGTCCTCGAGGCTTTAGGATACATGTATGGTCATTTGTGTCTGCTTTCTATGAAACTTCTAGTCGACTAAGTTATCACTGTCCTTGTTCAACTCCTAATTCTTCTCCTTGGCCTTACTCTGTCCCTTCATTTGTGGGCAATAACTATTTCTGTGATACAGGAAGCCGTGGCAGTCCTGGTTCTAGTGTTCTACAAGATGATCCTCTGTGGGATGGAATAGGATGTACAGGTACAAACACTTGTTGTGAATTCAATCGGCCTCCATGGTTTTGTACGACTCTACCTGCTCCCACAACAGATAATCTTGAAGTGAGGATATGTGGCGATCAGAGAACATCTAACGAAAATATTTATATCTCTAATATTGAACTCAGTATAAAATAATTTTTTTAAACTTTGTTATGTACTGGTGTGATTTTTGTGTCAAGCTAGTTTATATAATTTAACTTACCTATATGTTGCTTTATTAATCGTAACACTTTCTTTGTAAAAAAAGTCTAATTTTAATAGCAGGCACCACACACAAACGTGAATAATAAATTCACTTCCGAATAAATGGTCACATAATTACCTAATGATTTTAAGAGGGATAACCAATAGTATTAGCTGTTTAGTGGACGAGGATGGGCGGCGAGGGTTTCAAAGACGAAGGCAAAAGTAAGAAAGAGAAGGCAAAATGCGATTAATTGTAAAAAGCGGTTGGAATGGGCGAGGTAAGGGAGCGTAAGTTTATAAAAGAACGGACGGGAAGCAAAAAGGCGAGTGATTAGCTAATTGTAAATAAAAAGCGGATGGAATCGACAGTAAAGGCGGTGTCAGTTTCACAAAGGAAGGTGATAGTTCAGAAAAAAGAGAGCAGGAGGGAGGGAAACTTACATAACCTTAACCAATGGTAGATAATGATAACTGCATTCTTTGCAATAGTCTAGTGCCACTGTGTGCTGGGGTATTTGCTAGTAGTTTGTTGGTAACTCTTGGTGTAAAGTTGGCCATAAAATTCACAAGGGATCCCCACACCCCCAGCTGATATTTTAACAGCTGCTCTAACCTGGTTGGGTAGGTTCCACTAGAGTAAGGTAGCTGTAAAAACCCTGAAAACTGGTAAGCCAGGCTAGTTACTATAACTACTGGGATAATGAGCTTGTGCAATACTTGAAACATGAGGAGTCAACACAAATGAACTTGCAGTTCTCTGAGTGTCTGTTTATGTATGTGTATGTGTGTTTCTGTAAAGCTTTCCATACACACCTCAAAATATGCATCATTTTAATTCCAACAGCATAGCCAATGTGCTCTCTATACCAACATTGCATTGTGTTGAAGACTGAAGCCAAAACTGAACACTCTCTCAACTTGTCAACATAGTTATTTGATTTGTTTCACACTATTTCATGCCTCATTCCATATTTACGCTTAGCGAACATGCTCAATTCTATCATATTTATACAAACGTATTTTATCACTTACACATACCAGTCCTGAGCGAGGAAGCGTATTTCAATTAACATACCCTGTCTGATTACTAAGAGCAGAAGTCTCAGACGACAACCAAGAGGCCACCCTCTACAATCGGACTCACTGGAAGTTGACTGAGTGTGAGTAATTCCCTCTTACACTTTGTATAGTGTATATTTCAGAGAGACCTCTGCTGCAGCAATTAATGTTGGACCTAATTTTCGCTTCAAAACCTGCTATTATTTGGTCATTTAAATAGTAACCATGGTAAAAAAATAATTTAACCACAGCAACTTTTGGAGTCTTCACTAGATAGCTGCCATCTCTGGGCTAGAGTGATAATTCCTTAAACTAATGATTGATATATTTATTACATGAGTACAAGTATGATATGGTGAAATATTTCACAAGCATGGCTAATTTATTTTCATGAACCAGAGGCGATGAAAATAAAACCTAGAGTGAACCATATCACTCTGAAGTATAATAAGTAGTTTGTTCTACAGTAGATACCTTCACTCTGCTATAGTTTGTACTAGGGCTGGTAACTCACGGGGTACAATGGACAGTAGGAGCTCCCAACACCACAAACTGATACTTTAGCATCTGTTCTAATTTGGTTGGGTAGGCTACACCAGAAGAAGGTAGCTATAAAACAGAGAAAACTGGTAACCTAGGCTGGTTGTTGTAACTATTAGAGGTAGTAAAGCATGAGTTTTACTTTTGATAAAACTTTTACTTACCTTGAAAAAAAAACACCTGCTCTACCACTTTGGTATATTCGCTGTAATCAAATAAATAGCTAAAAAATAAAAATATGAAAAAAGACATCTGGTTAGAGTGTAATTTCCTATTGCTTACAACGTATTTGTAAAATAATTTGTACGAACTACTCACTGTAGTATGAGCCAACTTAAATTTGATAAACAATTTACCTTACTGAAGATAATGGAATATTTCTTATATCCTATCCAAATACAGCATATTCTAACTAGGGAAATTTTCAATTCAAATTGGTACACCTTTTTACATCAGACTTTTAACATGTAGGTGTGAATTTAAGCAATAAAATCAGAAGTCACAAATTTTTCACTTTAAACCAGTCATTGGTAATCAAGCGTCGAAGT
>WLWD01001379.1_pt1 | contig 22677 bp, 10 predicted proteins | sample 6712731 | NCBI WGS metagenome assembly WLWD01 (sample SAMN12718690, study PRJNA576275) | sponge metagenome | isolation source: marine sponge | host: Mycale hentscheli | place: New Zealand: South Island, Marlborough, Capsize Point | collected 2014-11-01
CTTTAGTTAGGTGAGAAAGTTTCAATCTATACTATAAAATGTGAAAAAGTATGGGCCAAACCTGAAGCTGGTGTGGGGAGCAGTCTCCCTTCCTGCACCCTTCTCCTATCCCCTGAATATATAACAATGAATTCAGAGTGCACTAGCCATTTATCAATAACTGAAGTAATTCAAAGACTACTATAATCTACTAAGCAGAAAAAGTTGTTCTTATTGAAACCAATCATAGCGCTATAAAAGAATTGCAGGGTTTACAGTGGCAGTTCATGTAGTTCATTAACTTTGTTGATTATCTGAATCTCACATAGTGTTACAACTATGTATTACCTGGGTTTTCTACAGCCATTTTTGCAAGAAAGGAAAGAAGGGAAGGGGAGGGGGGGGGGACATAAGTGTTAGAGCATGGGTCTATATAATATATATATTTATTGCAGCTTTGATATTTTTACTTGAATATTTCCGCATAACGCGAGCGTTCTGTATTCTCCCATATTGTACGGTTTATATTGTACGCTCCTTGTAGCGCGCGCGTAGCGAGTAAAATCAATGAAAATTGTATTGTAACCGGTTGAGAAAAATTTCAAAGAAGCAATAAATCACTTATCACACTCGTCGTACAATATGGGAATGATATTTTACTCTCACGCCACATTTTCACTCGCCTTTGGCTCGTGAAAATATTTTGCGTGCTCGTAAAATATTTTCCCATATTGTACTCTGACTCGTGCTATAAGTATTATATATATATATATTATATATTATATATATACAACAATTTACAGATGCACATGGATAAACTAAATGGGCAGTTATTCCACAAGGCCTATTTAAGTGGAATTAAACCGTGAAAAGTACAGGCAATTAGAATTTCTAGACGAGCCCCCTTACTCACTGCCCACACGAATATTTGGAAATAATTGGCCATCAAAACCAGAGCATTCAATTGTAACTGTAGTAAAACATAGTTTATCACCCATTCATTTCAAGTTAGACCTTATGTTATGAAATGTGTTGCAGAGTAATATAGATTGAGGAAGCTAGCTTCATTTTGTGGTGGGAAATTTAAGGGGGGAATATTTTCGCTGGGGGTGGGTGGGGAGAACTCTGTTTAGGGGAAGAATATTCAGCTAAGGGAAAAGTCGTATATCAAACAGATTCATTTAGGGGGACCACAGTGCTTGCACCTTTTAAGTCACTTCGTCACCTCCTTAAATATTCTTAAAATTTTGTAAGCTAAAAGCAAATTGATAAAGTGAATAATATAATTATATGTATGAAAGTTGTGACCCCCCTTGAGATAGCGCAAGTTCAATCTTAGATTAATTTCTGAATGAACCCCTGATCAAACACTGATCAAACACTGATTACCTTCTAAATCACAGTTTTTCAGACTAATATTGGAACTCTTTTGTGCTTATATTATATGACAATATTAACACTCTAGAGAATGTTAATTGTGTTTATTAATTATTTATTTATCTAGGGATTCATACAGGATTATTTTGCCTCAAATATGACTTATCATAAAGAATGTACTACAAAACCATTAGCTATGTACATATGCATATTAACCCTTTCATCGCCGTATGGCAGTTTAAAGTAACATCTTGAGAAAATCATTGTTCATTCTTGTCTGCATTACCTCACTAGAATGCTAAAGCTTCCAGAAGTTAGCTCAATGATTAGTTAGTGAATCTCGAACGCCTTGTGCCAGTGTCTCTACGGCTATAGTGCAAACATTGAGGTAGGTCCTCATTCGATATGTATTACGAGTATTTTGTGAGAATTTACAATCTGAAGTAAGCACATGGGATAGTTTTGTCCAAGTGGTGTCATCCCTTGATGGATGCTCTGTTCAGTTCATTGATAAACAAAAAAATAATAATAAAGAAGAATGAAGTTGTTATGGCAAATCAAGACTTTGTGGAGGTTGATTCAATGCAAGATAGCACCATCAAATTGAGGATGCTAAAGTACACTGTGGTAATAGGAAGCCACAATATATAGTAAATAATTTTTGTTACCAAATTGTACATGGCCCAATAAGCCTGCTAAAGACTTTATAATGACTGAATGGGAACTTTATTTTGGCCCTCCTGTAGTTAGCAGCTCTGAAAAGAAGTGATGCATTAAATCAAACAACAATTACATCATTTTTCAAGAGAAAAGAAAACTAAATGAACCATTTCACTGTGAACAATCATATTATGGTTTGGTATCTATGTATTTATTATGTAATTTGCATGCTTTTATGAATGTTTTAAGATACGGGCAATTCCCAGTTACGGGCACCCCATATTTCCAAGGTGCCCGGATAAGGGAGAACTTACTGTACTTCTAATTACTTTTGAAGTTCTTTGAAGTCTTATAACTAGTGTCACAATTCATAATTACATTATTTAGTGAGCAGTCATCATGTATTGCTACCTGTGCTAATAATGTCATCAGCTTCTTACCAATTCCATTAAGGTATCAGGTGACCGTCACTAATATTCAGAAACAATTTTCCCCCCTAATCAGACAAATCAACAACAAATAATTGACTTTTGTAGGTATTCTTTCCCTGATATAACCTCGAAAAGGTCAATGTAATGCATACTATCCTTTATTCAAGACATCTCAGTCCAATAACATCCTCCGAAGTAAATAAGAAAAGAAAAAAAGATGCTAAATGCAGGAATATTTCCAGCAGTTTCAAATGTGTTTCTGCAGTTGTCAAAAGCTGAATTGTTCCTACATTTTAAAAAAAATGTAGAAATGTTTCCTACATTTTGGAAATGCAGGAATATTTCTTACATTTTTCCAATGTGTTTCTGCAGTTGCCAAAAGCTGAATTGTTCCTGCATTTTAAAAATGCACAAATGTTTCCTACATTTTGGATGCAGGAATATTTCCAGCATTTTCAAATGTGTTTCTGCAGTTGTCAAAAGCTTGAATTGTTCCTACATTTTAAAAATGCAGCAATGTTTCCTACATTTTGGAAATGCAGGAATATTTCTTACATTTTTCAAATTTGTTTCTGCAATTGTCAAAAGCTGAATTGTTCCTAAATTTTAAAAATGCAGAAATGTTTCCAACATTTTGGAAATGGAGGAATATTTCCAGCAATTTTTCAAATGTATTTCTGCAGTTGAGGCTTTGTCGATGAAAACTGGAATCTGTTTTGAACTCTCTACTCCATCAATTAGCTGTTCTTAATAGTTGATACCTACAAATATAATTTTATATAAATATTATAATCTTGTAATTTTAATCTTAAATGATTCAAGCACTTTCACCTTTTATTGGCTGAGATTTTGTCTTCTGACTGAGCTGATGAGCATGTTCAAGCCAGTTAGTCCACCAGGTAGAGGCATTGACAGTTGCTTTACTTAAATATCTTTAATCCATTTCAAAGTATTTTCCAATAATTTCAAATTGTCAGGATATAGTAGGGTGCCACTATCAATGGCAACTTGCTGGGAAAAGTGTTGCCATTGGGAAGAAAAGAAAGCCCACTTTGAGGCAATCAGAATAGGCCGGTACTCTATTCTTTATAAAACATGACACACTCTCCTGATTCATTACGTTGAAACTTGAATTGCTGTGCCTTAAGATGGTCATGGAGTAGAGGAGTTTGATCTGCCTTAAGATGGTCATGGAGTAGAGGAGTTTGATCTGCCTTAAGATGGTCATGGAGTAGAGGAGTTTGATCTGACATCCAATCCTTGACTTCAGTTACAGAATCCAAAACCACCACTTGTAGGAGGTGGTGAGAAAGAAACTTCTATACTTTGACAAAGATCTGGAAGAAACAAAACAAGGAAAAGTGTACAGTTGCATGTAGTTTATAACTATGCTAGGTTAGGTGACCTGGAATAGTCAATGCGTTGTGATGTTTCAGTTTTCGAGATATGCATGAACATGTTTGGTCTATCCTCATGAGTATATCCAACTGGTAGGAATCCAAACTTCACCTACACACATAAATATCTATATCAACCTGGGATCAGTCAAATCAAATCCTAAATACCTTTCTGAACACTCCCAATTCTACCAATATAGCCGCAAATGTGAGTGAACTTGTTCTTATTGTCACGACAAGTATTATCCATCTGAATATACAGCACTTCTGGTAATCCATCCTGCAGTTTATATTTTTACATCACTATAAATCACTTTACATCATAATTGATAGAATTCTTACCTTCAACTGATAAAATACTCGTAATAAAACTTCCACAGTCATAGGAGTCATGGTTAAATTGTCCACTGTCTATGAACATCATAGTGAATCGGCCATGAACTTTAACTCCAGTGATATGTGTTTCCAGCCTGTAAGCACCAGCCATCACTTTGGGGTTGTTGACAATGTGGGGTATTTTTGTTTTAAAAAAAATGCCTGAAATTATTGTAAAGCCCTTTAGCTACATACTGATGATAGCACAAGATTTGGGCTACTATGCAATAGTCAGAAGTTACACAAACTCATAGCTAAAAAATAATGACACATAAATTACAAAAACTAGGTAGCTATCTGAATCAATACAACTAAAACATATTACCTCTTGTTCTGTTCCTTGTGGGGTTAGTCAATAAGGGAAGCATCTCCAGGCCACAAGCTGAAGAACCATTGCTGCAATCAGAACTAAACAATAAGCATCCATCAACTTCCATCTTGAACTCCATTCAAGAATTTGAATTTTGCCTATTGTCCAATGAGCTTGCTGGAAGCTCAGGAAGTAATTAACACCATGTGTTTTTTTTATAGCCTGTAGCCAATAGAATTCAATGCTTAGTAAAATGGCTTCAATTCAGGCAGTGAACATTGCAGCTTAGAATGTGTAAATGTTTCTTACCTTGGCATTTGACTTTCTTCACACAAGACAAGCAAGTTTTTCTTTGGAAAAAAGGAAGTCGAATGAAGTTAACCAATGGTGTTTCCAGTGGACCTATGCATCTGTTAGGAGTGCAGATGTCATAAACGTGAGTATTTTAATAGTCATTGCTATAATACTACCATTTTAGCTGCCTCATTGATTAGTTAGGCTTCCATAATTTGGAGTTTTTGTGGTGCAACAAAGAATAAACTAGCTAGCATAATGTCTGTGTGTTTCTAGCAAGCTACCATCAGCATTTTGTTTGATAATTTGTTTCCTCAGTGTAAAGGTCATGATGGGAGCAATAATTATAGTTTTAATCGCCGACTTGCCAACTTTACAAAGGATGCTAATGATTTCTGTGCGGAAATGGCTCCTTATCTTTCTGATGTGATGACCTTTTGTGCCAGTCTATCTTCAAAGACAGTGAAGCCACAGATGGAGACATCAATTTTGTTAACAATCCAGCCTCTTCACAAGGAAGGCAGAGATGCAGAAGTACTGCTGAAGCTATTGATCCACATAATGCTAAGATGACCAAGAAAGGGTATAAAGAGCAAAAACGTGATCTAGAAGAAAAAATTCCATATCAAATAAGTGAGATATCATGTGTTCTTTTATTTATTTATTATTATTGCTTCGTTTTTGTGGTGTCATTGACAAGCATGTAGAGTAGCTATTTAGATTGTTGTCAGGATAGTAGGGAGTATATGTATATTAAGTGTATTTTTTAGTAGAATGGGAATGCATATGCAAAAGCAATTGGGAAATAATTTTTTTCTATTTTAATGTCTTGGATCTTGACCTTACCATGCATTGACAGAAAACTTGCCAAGATTCAATTGCTGTTTGATCCGAGAAACACCTGACTTGAATTGAGTAGCGCTAAATCAAGGAAACTTAACCAATGATGGAAGCTTTCTTTTTGATCTTACTATTATAATTGATAGCTATAAGCTTTAAGCTCGCAACCTAATCATACTAATTATTTTTATAGCCATTGTGGGTATATTGTGTATGTATGTTTGTTTGGGTTGCATGTGCTTGGGATAGTGTACAATGAATAGTTACATGATGTGTATTTATGCTAAAGTAGTGTCCCCATGCAAGTAAACCACATTTATTAATTAGGACTTAATTATTATTTTGGTGCTCAGCATTAACTTCTACTGCTTGCCATTTTGCTGGGCTGGATATCCTCTAGATACATGGGCTGGCTTCTGGGAGACTGACATATACATCCATGCACACATGTTATACCCATTCTTATACACATACACACACATATATATACCACACTATGTACGTTGAGCCGACTGAAATTTGATCATGCTGGAGGAGATTTGTGAAAGGAGGAAATAGTGAGTGTAGTGGGAGGAGTAATTTGTAAACAGTTTGTGTCTTATGCTGTGATACTAAGCATAAGGAAGATTCTTTTGACTCTTTGGTGGTACCAATTTAACAAAGCTGCTGAAACTACTACACATTGTGGGTTACCTTCCATGTAGTTTAACGTAGTTAAACGTAGTTAACGAAGATGTAGCCTACGCATCACACGCGCCCAGGTAAAGGTCGGCAGAGGACCTGTGAGTACGGCGACCATGGGTCACACGTGAAGCAATGAAGCAATGGCACCCGGGTACCAGTATATTAGTCCTGATAGCTAGCAGCTACTGATAGCCACTGTTCTCAGTGCTGGTAGCCCTAGCCTAGCAGCTACCTGATACCGCTAGTCTGCTGACACTGGGGGGGGTCCCCCCCCTGAAGGACCCGTGAGTTTACAACTTGCAATTCTCATCAGGTAAAATAGTATGCCCAGAATGGTTGATCTACCCTGGCACTATCAGCTCTCTAAGGATGGCTGCTCATCAGTGGTGGTATTATTTGAATAGTAAGGGGCTGTAGATATATTGTACTAAATAATTAGTTTTCTGCAGGTCAGGTTGGATATATGGTATCTAAACCACCAGTCAGTGGTAAATGGCCTTCATTGATACTTACAGATGCAATCAGCAGAAAACAGTAATTCTATGGCTCGACAATACCAATACATGGGCATGCGGCCAGTTCAGCTGCCTTGCTTAGCTAGCGCAGTTGGGTTAAGAGTTGGACTCTAGTCCTGATGCTGTTTCCTACCCACAGTCACAACCCCTAGATCACAAGGGCACGCTGAACCCTCGCTATGGTCAGGCGTAGGCCTTCATTACATGTGTGGGATGTGTTGCCGGCTCCCACTCTCTGCTTTATAACCTTCATTAAAAAAAAATGTGATCATTATTGTCCAGTGCATGTTAGTAACTATCTGCAGTATGTGGCCAGACCCTCTCACGGTGTTGCTAAGGTTGGCTCTGTCAAAGTGAGCGGTATTCTCGAAGCAGAAACTCCTGAATCAGTCAGGTGCATGCTGTAATTGATATTTATGCTGACATGAGAGTGTTACATGAGAAGAGGTGGAACAAATAGGGGTTACATAATGAATGAGATTAGAGAATGAACTGTAGTGCTGGATGCAGTGTCTTAGGACTCATAAGCTACACTATACTATTGTCAATGTGGCATTATAATATAGAACTTGGGTAGTAGGTTCTAGTAATTAGGGTTAGATCTCCACCTAGTAGAGGTGTGACGGTCCGTCGGGGCCCCCTTAAAAGCGTCTATGTAGGGCACGCTGCCCTTCACTCTATTGGTACTGGACGCATTCTCACACTATTACACTCACTGCCTGTCTATTCTCACACGATCAGACTCTCTGCCTGTCTATTCTTGCACTATCAGGCTCTCTCCCTGTCTATTCTTGCACTATCAAGCTCTCTGCCTGTCTATTCTCTCATGATCAGGCTCTCTGCCTGTCTATTCTTGTGCTATCAGGCTCACGGCCGTCTATTCTCTCACTGTCAGGCTCACTGCCTGTCTAGTCTTTCTCTATCAGGCTCATATTCTCTCACTATCAGGCTCACTGCATGTCTACTCTCACTCGCAGGCTTGCTGCCTATCTATTCTGTCACTCTTGTTCTTATCCATTCTCACATTCAGACTGGCTGCCTATCTAGTGGCACTTTGTGATGCTTTATTCGTGCACTCTCAAACTCGCTGCCATCTGTTGTTGCACTATCAGACTTGCCTACCTAATCTCGCACTTAGGCCCAGGGCCTATATATTCTTGCTTGCACTATCGGGCTTGCTCACCTGCGTATTCTCAAGCTCACTGCCTATGTATTCTCAAGCTCACTGCCTATCTACTCACAAGCTCACTGCCTATGTATTCTCAGGCTCACTGCTCATGTATTTTTAGGCTCACTGCCCATGTATTCTTAGGCTCACTGCATACCTAGTCAGAGGCTCACTGCCTAGGTATTCTCAGGCTTGCTGCCTATCTTCTCACAAGCTCACTGCCTATGTATTCTCAGGCTCACTGCCCATGTATTCTTAGGCTCACTGCATATCTAGTCAGAAACTCACTGCCTAGGTATTCTCAGGCTCGCTGCCTATCTATTCTCAGGCTTACGGCCTATCTAGTCACAGGCTCACTGCCTATGTATTCTCAGGCTCGCTGCCTATCGGTTCTCAGGCTCACTGCCGATATATTCTCAGGCTCACTGCCTATGTATTCTCAGGTCGCTGCCTATCTGTTCTCAGGCTCACTGCCTATGTATTCTCAGGCTCACTGCCTAGCTCACTGCCTATGTATACTCGGGCTCACTGCCTATGTATTCTTGGGCTCACTGCCTATGTATTCTGGGGCTCGCGGCCTAGGTATTCTTAGGCTCACTGCCTAGGTATTGTCAGGCTCACTGCCTACGTATCCTCAGGCTCACTGCCTATGTATTGTCAGGCTCACTGCCTATGTATTCTCAGGCTTGCTGCCTATGTATTCTCAGTCTCACTGCCTATGTATTCTCAGGCTTGCTGCCTATCTAGTCACAAACTCACTCCCTATGTATTCTCAGGCTCACTGCCCATGTATTCTTAAGCTCACTGCCTAGGTATTCTCAGGCTCACTGCCTAGGTATTCTCAGGCTCGCTGCCTATCCATTCTCAGACTCACTGCCTATCTATTCTCAGGCTCACTGCCTATGTACTCTCAGGTTTGCTGCCTACGTATTCTTAGGCTCACTGCCTATGTATTCTCAGGCTTGCTGCCTATCTATTCTCAGACTCACTGCCTATCTACTCTCAGGCTCACTGCCTATGTACTCTCAGGCTTGCTGCCTACGTATTCTTAGGCTCACTGCATATCTATTCTAAGGCTTACGGCCTACCTAGTCACAGACTCACTGCCTATGTATTCTCAGGCTCACTGCCTATGTATTCTTAGGCTCACCGCCTATGTATTCCTAGGCTCACTGCTTAAGGTATTCTCAGGCTCGCAGCCTATCTATTCTCAGACTCACTGCCTATCTATTCTCAGGCTCACTGCCTATGTACTCTCAGGCTTGCTGCCTACGTATTCTAAGGCTCACTGCCTATGTATTCAGGCTTGCTGCCTTTCTACTCACAAGCTCTCTGCCTATGTATTCTCAGGCTCACAGCCCATGTATTCTTAGGATCACTGCATATCTAGTCTGCGGCTCACTGCCTATGTATTCTCAGGCTCGCTGCCTAGCCATTCTCAGGCTCACTGCCTATGTATCCTCAGGCTCACTGCCTATGAATTCTCAGGCTCGCTGCCTATGTATTCTCAGGCTCGCTGCCTATCTGTTCTCAGGCTCACTGCCTATATATTCTCAGGTTCACTGCTTGTGTATTCTCAGGCTCGCTGCCTATCTGTCCTCAGGAACACTGCCTATATAGTCTCAGGCTCGCTGCCTATCCTTTCTCAGGCTTGCAGCCTAGGTATTCTTGGGCTCACTGCCTATGTATCCTCAGGCTTGCTGCCTATGTATTCTAAGGCTTAGGCCTATCTAGTCACAGGCTCACTGCCTATGTATTCTCAGGCTCACTGCCTATATATTCTAAGGCTTAGGCCTATCTAGTCACAGGCTCACTGCCCATGTATTCTCGGGCTCGCTGCCTATCTATTCTCAGGCTCGCTGCCTATCTATTCTCAGGCTCGCTGCCTATATATTCTCAGGCTCGCTGCCTATCTATTCTAAGGCTTACGGCCTATCTAGTCACAGGCTCACTGCCCATGTATTCTCAGGCTCGCTGCCTATCTATTCTCAGGCTCGCTGCCTATCTATTCTCAGGCTCGCTGCCTATATATTCTCAGGCTCGCTGCCTATCTATTCTAAGGCTTACGGCCTATCTATCTAGTCACAGGCTCACTGCCTGTGTATTCTCAGGCTCGCTGCCTATTTACTCTCAGGCTCGCTGCCTATCTATTCTCTGGCTCGCTGCCTATCTATTCTCAGGCTCGCTGCCTATCTATTCTAAGGCTTACTGCCTATCTAGTCACAGGCTCACTGCCCATGTATTCTCAGGCTCGCGGCCTATATACTCTCAGGCTCGCTGCCTATCTATTCTCTGGCTCGCTGCCTATCTATTCTCAGGCTCGCTGCCTATCTATTCTAAGGCTTACGGCCTATCTAGTCACAGGCTCACTGCCCATGTATTCTGGGGCTCGCTTCCTATATATTCTCAGGCTTGCTGTTTATGTATTCTGGGGCTCGCTGCCTAGGTATTCTCAGGCTCACTGCCTATGTGTTCTGGGGCTCGCTGCCTATATATTCTCAGGCTCGCTGCCTATGTATTCTGGGGCTCGCTGCCTAGGTATTCTCAGGCTCACTGCCTATGTTCTGGGGCTCGCTGCCTATATATTCTCAGGCTCGCTGCCTATCTGTTCTCAGGCTCACTGCCTATGTATTCTGGGGCTCGTTGCCTATCTATTCTCAGGCTCACTGCCTATGTATTCTAGGGCTCGCTGCCTAGGTATTCTCAGGCTCACTGCCTAGGTATTGTCAGGCTCACTGCCTATGTTTTCTCAGGCTCACTGCCTATGTATTGTCAGGCTCACTGGCTATGTATTCTCAGGCTCACGGCCTATGTATTCTCAGGCTCACTGCCTATGTATTGTCAGGCTCACTGCCTATGTATTCTCAGGCTCACTGCCTATCTATTCTCAGGCTCACTGCCTATGAAATCTCAGGCTCACTGCCTATGTATTCTCAGGCTCGCTGCCTATTTGTTCTGAGGCTCTCGTATGCATCTACACGGCGCTCACTCAATTACCCCATTACGCAATCAGGACATGCTCCTTCTCACTTGTGTCTGTTGCTGCCTCCACCAGGCACACCGACTGTTATTACTAAGACACGGTCACTTGACTGAATAGCTAATGCCGGCTTGGGGAGGGTTGAACAGTAGTACTGGGATACAGGAGTAAGTCTTGGAGTCACACGCCACTTGACTATGGCAAGAGTGCGTAGAGAGTAGTGATGGTACTGTTAGCACGTAAGGTTAGATTCTCCACCCAATAGGGGTGTGGCGGTCAGACAGATCATACCTGGGTATGGGGTCCGTCACGTATTAACCACTACTGTCTCCTTCACCCGACGGCCACTACCCTGGTTGTGTTCCTAGAGTCTACTTAAACTTCAGTGTGCAGTGAAAGCAGGTGAGTTGGGAGTATACAGTACTCACCAGTCCTGGTTTACTGAAGCTGTGCCCATTCGGGTTACCCGAGACAGACATGGTGGCTGGAGTCATCCAGGTACCAGGCACTGATCACAACTCCAAGGTCGGTGGCACCACTCCCTTCTCTAAGGAACCAATACGTAGTCACTGGATGGCCACATCACAAAGCCAGTGAGAGGGAGAAGGTTGGGGGTCAAGGGTAGTTCAGCATTACTCTTGTCATAACGCTCAGTTCTCACTGTGTATGCTTGTCTGTACTTACTTTCACAGGTATACAGCCTACTACCATTGGTAAGAGAGCTGTCAACCCCCTTTCCTAACCTATTACTTATAGCCTTGGGGGTGTAGGCCGCCTCCTGCGGCCCTTTGGGGGACTCCGGCGATGCAGGGCAATTAATGCTAATTGCCACTGACCTGCCGAGTCTCTCACCCCCAAGGCCACACAGGGGGGTGGGTCCAAGGTCATACCGCTGCCTCATGCAAGGAGCATGCGCACACATGATTCCGGGCTCACATCAGCTCAGACTGCCAATCTGTAGTTTAGGAGGATGACAGCAGGTAACCATACCAATAAGGCGAATTGTAGTTAAATGTAGTTTAACGTAGTTAAACGTAGTTAACGAAGATGTAGCCCACGCATCACACGCGCCCAGGAAAAGGTCGGCAGAGGACCTGTGAGTACGGCGACCATGCGCTAAGCGGTCACACGTGAAGCAATGGCACCCGGGCACCAGTATATTAGTCCTGGTAGCTAGCAGCTACTGATAGCCACTGTTCTCAGTCCCACCACCTCCCCATTTCAAACCACCTAATTAAGGATAGCTAGAAATACTCCATCCATTTCTTTGGATGTGATTTGAGCTGGGGGGACTCCGGCGGTGCAGGGCAATTAATGCTAATTGCCACTGACCTGCCGAGTCTCTCACCCCCAAGGCCACACAGGGGGGTGGGTCCAAGGTCATACCGCTGCCTCATGCAAGGAGCATGCGCACACATGATTCCGGGCTCACATCAGCTCAGACTGCCAATCTGTAGTTTAGGAGGATGACAGCAGGTAACCATACCAATAAGGCGAATTGTAGTTAATAAACGGTAACGCCGTTCCGTCGGAACGCGACTACCGTTCAACGGAACGTCGACGGTTAAAAATCTATTGGAAAACGGCGATTTTTTGACCGTTCTACGGTACGGAATTCGAAACTTTTTTATGACCGCTACTGTAAGGTGAAGGCAAAGCTTAGATCATCTCTAATTATTTGTCTTGGCAATTGAAGCCCATCTCCTTTCTCATCTTAGTTTTACAGGTATGAACATTGTGACCCTCTTGGGATGCACAAACTCAACCTTACCCCCTCTTAAATTGATTCCTAAATTAACCCCCCTGTTCACCACGGGAAAAGTAGCTGTATCTAACTAGTGCACTTATTTATGGCATTCTTACCATACAACTCGAGCATAGTTTCTTGAAGGGGCTTAAACGAAGCCCAGTTAACTCCTAGCCAGCAGCCATCAGCTGGATTTGATTATAGTGTCGTGTGGAGACACGTGGTAATAGTATACAGAGTATAAGACATCCCCCTAGCCTTAGCAACTCTTTTATGCGGCGCTTTCTCAAAATCAGCAATAATAAATTGAGCAGCAATATTGAATTGTTGAAGTGTGTAGGGCGAAGACGGCTTGTGCTACAACTTCCAGATTTGAAGGATGGCATCCCAAATTCCTGTGCAACCTACTGGTAGGAAGAAATGAAAAACTTTAAATGCCGTGTTTAGGCCAATTTTCCCATAAATAATGCAGCAGTGTATTGATGATGGGTAAGGAGTCATCAACAATGCCTATACTTAAATAGTGCAGTATTGCTGATGGGTAAGGAGTCATCAACTTTGTCAATATGTACTTATATAGTGCAGCAGTGTGTTGCTGATGGGTAAGGAGTCATCAGCCAATACTTAGATTCCTATGGACAGTCACATTTAGTGGCTGTTCAATTGAACACATATATTTTACCAGTTATAGCAATACACTGCACTATCTATACTAGCAGTCATATCCTAACCAATTGTACCACAATATACATCTGAATTATATTGGACGCAATGCAAAGAACAAAAATTGTTACCTATTTAATGGTAAAATGTTAAGTCCTTTAAAAAAAAAAAGTATTAAAGTGAAAGAGTACCTGTGAAACTTGTGAAAAACTTGCTCATCCCAAAGCAATGTGTATGATGTATTACTGAAGTATTACAGCAATATACTGCTACACTATATTTAGGCATTTGATTGTACAGCCATATGCATGCTGTACTACCTATGTATTGGCATTTTGACGACCTGTTACATTTTATAGGAATGCACTGAATGCATTGTCTCCATGTATTTGCACTTTAATACTATTTGTGACTGTCTACGTGAAAACTGGGCATAAAATGAAAAATTTTGATACTTTTTTAAGAAACAAAATGGCACATAAGAAAGGGAGAAAAGGGAATACAAGAAATTGAAGCTAAGAAGGAAACCAGGACGAAAATATGATATTTTAGCTGTAAGCTTGAGCATGGGACCATTAGAATCTATGAATATTTAGATATAGTAGCATATGATGTTAAAGTATAATTAGAGTGTGACGTACTTGAGCATGCATCTCATGTAGCACTCAATACAAATGTCTCACACAATACACTCATGTACACCTCTCACACTTCACCTATATTTAGTGGGGAGGGAAAGACATGTAGCACAGTTTCTACATAAATTAATGTCTTTAACTGTTTGATTATCACTTAATGTTCTAGCAATATTTACTTACAGTATATTTTGAAGTATGCAAATTGAATTCAGTAATAATTATTGCCACTTTATCATTATGCTGCAGGGTATGCTTTTTGATGTTTCTTGCAGTAATGGAGGTTGGCTACAATGATCAAGAATGATGATGAGTACAAGACTTTTGACATTATTTGTTTTGATATCAAACTATCATCCAAATTTTTGTGTACCTTTTTTTCCTTTGATGTAATATATTTTTTATTACTAACCAGAATTTGTGTATTGGTGCGCGGCGTTGTCTGGTACAGTATGGTGTAGTATGCTGGTTGTACAGTGTAGTAAAACCTAGTAAAACACAAGTACACCAGTGCTGCTATGTATGTTTTACTATTGAGTGAGCTAGAGTTTACTAGTGGTGGACAGGTATGGTAAAACATGAGTGGAACTTGAAGTGTACTGGATGTTTTACCTCATGGTGTACTGGAATACTTATAGTTTACCTCATGTTTTACTGGACAGTGTACAGGTAGTAAAACATGTGTAAAACATTCGTGCACAACTGGTCCGGTTTTAGAGTTTACTGCATGTTCTACTAGGATTTACTGTCCAGTACAACACAGGTAAAACTGAAGTGAATCATTAGTTTACAAATGTTTTACTGATGAGTAAAACGTGGTTGGCAAAGCAGTGATAATGCATGTATTCCTTCAAATATAAATAAACTTACCAAAGAACAAAATATATTCTATGTTACCATGAAAATGGTTAATTTTAAACTTTTCTTCAAGCTTTGGAAAGCAACTGAGTAATTAGGTAACAATGAAAATGTCAATTTTGCCATTGTGTTTGCTAAATGTCCACAAATGGCATAGGTGTAGGAACCATAGCGGCTGTAGCGGCTATAGCCACTACACTTTTTTCAACTGAAGTCATCAGGAAATGGTTACCACATCACTTGGTCCTATTAGTGCATGCATGCCATTTTTGCAGCTGATACACGTTGGTCAGAAGAAAATGAGCAGAGCTCCTCTAGCTCTGTAGCGGACAGTATAGATCTTATTTGAACCTCATCAGCCTCCAGCGTTTCCATTTCCAAAGCGGGAGTTTGGAAAGAAATCTATTGTGAGGAGAGGTTTCAGCCCTCTTGGTTTGCTAGGTGCCCTTGGACTTACACTACATGGAAGCAACAGATTGTGTAATCTGCATCATTTGTGCTAGATCCATGTCAGGCTTGGAAAGCATGGTCTTTATGTAATGTTAGTGTGTTTGTGTGTGTGTCTGTCATGCACACAAGCACACACACACACACACCACACACACTCATATATGTGTGCCAGAAAATCAAGGACTGGTCTAAATGCCCCTGAATAGCAAGAGGTGGACCTTATAGTGAGAGGTGGCCAGCTGATTCAACCCATGAAAAGATGCACTTAGTAACAATGGTATGCCTCACAGTGTCAACAATATGTTGAAAGTAAACAGTTACACACCAACAAATGGACTTGCAGAGGGGGAATTACATTTTTGATCTTGCACAAACTAATACTCACGAGGAATCTTGCCGATATAATTGCCCGTATCTTATAAGATGACTAACATTCAGCATTAAGCTAAATAAAGTAAATTCATTGACAATCCATAGAATTTGAAATGCTGTTTCTTTATACATAATAAATTCACAGACATGACATTCTGATTTCTGACAAAAATTGTTTTGATAGTTGTTGTTGTTTTTAATTAGTTCAGGTTAATTCCTTTTAATCGGAACTGTAAAGGAAATCAGATGACTAAGGTTGTAGTAATATGCCTTGCTGAAGTTATCTAATATCCAAGTACTCCAATCACTCATTTTAGTAAACAATACTGACAAACGCACATCACTTGCACATTATGGTAAACACACACATGCATGCACAAAATAAGAAAGTGTTTCTTGATAAAGACATAGCTAGTATAACACTTCAATTAATTAATTAATTCAATCAGCAAGAGTTGTGTACTCATATTTCACTCTCTCTCTCTCTCTCTCACACACACACACATTGCCAGCATGTTTCAATTGTTCAATTAACACTGTGGGAGGGCGCGGCGAGTCCGTAGACAGCTTAGCTCTCACGCACCTGGTACAGCGTTTAGTATCGCTGCCACCAGAGAAGGTAACTAAGATATGCAGCCTAGGCTGTACCCTAGCCAGCTAACTGGTTACACTACTAGTTACTAGACTAAGTTAATGTAATTACAACTTCTGAAGGAGGCAGCACGAGTTCATGATATATATACGAGTGCTGACTCCTCCCAAAACAAGTACGGCAACCAATCAGAATGATACAACAATAACCAATGACCTGACATGACTAAATAGGTAAAAATCGCAAGACTGACGATATGCGCATGACAATTAGCTATGAATAATGTTTATGTTCAATCTTTATCTCTACTTCATCCATTCTTTCTTTCTCTTTCCTTTCTTTCTTCTCCTTCATGTGGGGATATGCCCACATCTCCCCCCTCCTTAAGAAGACGGGTGCCATCAGCACTGTCACAAACTGCTTCTCTGCAGCGACTCAAGTCATCAGCAACATGATTTTCAATGCCCGCACGATAAATCACATCAAAGTCGTACAACGACAATTTGAGACACCAATTCAGGATTCTCCTGTTGACCTGCTTCTTAGTCATCATTCCAGCAAGTCCCTTGTGATCTGTAACCACCGTAAATCTCCGCCCATACAAGTAATATGCAAAATGAACAACACTTTCGTAAATACCAAGTCCTTCAAGCTCCTGTGCGCTGTAGTTCCGCTGAGCTCCATGAAGCTGTTTGGAGAAGAACGCCACAGGTAGTTTTTCGTCATCACGGACCACAGACAACACTGCACCTACACCCGAACCACTTGCATTTGTGTCTAAGACAAAGACATCACTTGCACAAGGTACATGTAAACAAACAAACTCTGACAACAAATTACACAAAGAATGAAATGCATCCAGCATCACACCATCCCAACTCACCCTTCCAGACATCGCCGTCGACGTGTGAGGGGTTAGGACTGAGGACCACCGATGGAAACCAGAGATGAACTTTCGATAGAATCCTACCATCCCTAAAAATGCACGCAGCTGCTTCCTTGTCTGTGGGACTGGGTGGTCCCTTATGGCTGCAACCCTCGCTGCAGGGACCGAAACCTTCCCATCACCAATCTGGTGCCCAAGGAATTCTAGAGTCCTCTTGCCAAACTGGCACTTTGCCCTCTTACATGTAAGGCCTGCCGCTCTAAGTGTACTCAACACATTCCTCAAGTGCTCTAAATGCTCCTTCCAGCTACCCGACACCACTAAGATGTCGTCTATGTATACACGGGCATACTCAACACAACCGCCCAGAACCTCCTCCATTAGTCTCTGGAACACGGACGGAGCGTTGGTCAAGCCAAACGGCATCCGCCGGTACCGGTACTTCCCAAAGGGACATATAAAGGTAGTCTTATCCCTATCCTGTTCTGCTACAACAACTTGATGGAATCCTTTTGCTAGATCTATTTTTGAGAGCACCTTCCCTGTCCCAACCTTCTCAACCATTTCCTCAAAGGAAGGGATATAATAGGGCTCCTTAACCGTAACAGAATTCAACTTTCGGTAGTCAACACAAAGACGGACGCTGCCGTCAGGCTTCCTAACTGGAACCAGAGGAGAGGCCCAACTACTCTGGCACCTCTCTGTAATGCCATCTCTTTCCAAACTCTCTATCTCCTTACGGACCCTATCCCTGATACCCAAGGGTACAGAATATGGTGATTGCCGAATCGGTTCACACTCCTTGGTGTCTATCTTCATCACTACCCGATCGGTGTTTCCAGGCTTGTCCGAAAATACATCAGTAAAGTCAGTCAACACAGTGTCTAACTCCCCTTTAACAAACCCTTCACATTCACCACTTAATAAACTACTACATCCACTGTCACAAACATCCTCAATCACAACATCTAACCTGTTAATCTCTGCCCTTTCTTTAAGTAGCTTAATACAATTAACATGCACCACCTTGGAGTGCTTTCCCAACCTTTCCTATCCTATAGTTTACTTCACCTACCCTCTTCATAATAATATATGGACCTTGCCACGAATCAGAAAGTTTGCACGACAAGCCAGGCACTCTATACAATACTAATTCACCTTCCTTAAATGTCCTTAACTTACACCCCCTATTCACATACTGTAACCTGCTCTCCTTTCCCTTAGCTAGCCCTAAGGCTGCACAGTCCCTAAGACCTTCAAGTCTTTCAGCCATTCTCATCACCCATTCACATACGCCTAACTTCTTACTTTCACATTCAAACAACCCATGGTATAAGGCATCAAGTGGAGTTCTTACACGAAACCCATATACCAGGTCGAAAGGACTAAAGCCAGAGTCCTTATGTGGCATTTCCCTTAAAACAAACAAAGCAAAATTAATCTGCTCAACCCAATCACCTCCCTTCTCCATGCACTTGCCTAAGATGGACTTCAAAGTGCCATGCATGCGTTCGACGCAGCCATTGGTTTCGGGGTGATAGGGAGAGGTCTTAACCTTCTCCACCCCTAACCAGGCACACAACTGGGACATTACCTTGCCACAAAACTGTGACCCCTGATCACTAAGCAGAACCTCAGGTATGGACGTCCTACTGAAGATAGACCAGAGCCCTTCTACAACTGCCTTTGCAGTGATGGACCTCAAGGGGATGGCTTCTGGCCACCTAGTGGCTAGGCAAATATAAGTTAAAATAAACCTACAGCCACCCTTCCCTTTTGGTAGTGGACCTACAAGGTCAATGGCCACCGTTTCAAATGGCTCCGACATGACCGGTCGGTTCACCACCGGGGCTCTCCTGGGTTTGCTCTTAGACCTTAACTGACAACTACTGCAACTAGCACAATACTCAAATATCTCCTTGGCCATGCTCGGCCAGATAAAGTACTTCTTAACAAGCTGGGACACCTTTTCTGCACCTAAGTGACCATTCCTATCATGCCCAATACTTAAAACCTTACTTCGCAAGCTTCTTGGTAATACAATAACTTCTCTATACTCCTCCCAATTCACATACATTTCCTTTACTAAAATACCTTTGCTCCATTTGAACCCCCTCTCCTTCCTATCAGCCAATTCACGCCACACAGCTAAACTATCATCTTCTTTCACCTCCTTAATAAGCATTTCTGTATCTGATCCTGCCTTAACTGGACCTATCTCCTCCACTAGACCACTAAGGTCATCATGCACAGACTCATCTGATAACTTATCCAAGGGAACTGCCTTACCTTTAGCAATTCCCTCACTTACTTTTGCCTGGGGCTGTTCAGCTTCAGGCAAACCTTCAGCTTCATCCGCCCCATGCCCTTCCCCCACCCTACTCAAGACTTCGGGCATGATTGAGGGGTCAGGGTGGCTACTTGTAAGATCCTCGAGTTCATGCACAACCTCCATGCACACACCCACAGGCTCCACCACATCCCACTCAATGGCACTATCCACACCACCGCTCTCACAGCGTTCGGACTCTAACTCCTTAACATGCATACTCCTAGTTAGAACATTCATATTCACTTTCTGTAACTCCTTGTGTGCCTTAATAGCCCCCCTGTAGGCCTTAGCCTCTTCATCATTCTCAAGGGATATGGGCACTAGACAGGCTACACCTTCCTCATCACTTTCATCCACAACCGTCCTCACGCACTTCTTATATCCTCCTATACTAAACTCCCCCATAAAACTTCTACACATCCTTTCTGTACCTCCATAACTTCTTACTACTACATCACTCAACCACCTAACACCTTCAGGAACTAGTGTCCTAGGAATCGATGCCATCTCTGCTCCTGAGTCAATTCGAATCTCAGATTTCACCCCACACACCAACCCTGTCACTACATTACCTTGAGCTCCCGACCCAGCCCTCCTTAAAACAGAAAGCTTAGTTGGTGGCTCATTCTTGATGGCAGACGTTCCCTTACCCTTCTGGGTACACTCGGGGCTTTTATGCCCAGACTTCCCACACGTATAGCACACAGGTACTCTTACCTCACTTGCACTAACTGACTTACCCTTTTTGCACTCAAAGGATCTATGTCCTAGCTCCCCACAACTAAAACATTTAACTGTGTACCCCCCACTATTACTATAACTTCCACCATAATTGCTCCTAGCTCCAACATTACTACTAACAACACCCCCCACAACATTTCCACGGGACTTATCTCCTTGCCCATACACATTCCCACTAGCCCTATAGCCTCTGCTACTATTCTCACTTAAACTCCCTATACTTTTAAAATAGTCCCAGGCTGCCTTCCCGACATCCAATCCTCCAAATTCTCACGGAGGTCTCCCCAATTCTTAATCTTTTTCCCATCCATAAACATCTTCCCACTCTCAGGCAATATACGTCTTAACACTGCCAAGGCTGCAGCTACAGTACAATCCTCGACAGACTCACAATCACGAAACATACCCATTGTTGTTCTTGATAACCAATCAGCCATACTACCTGCCGTCATACCTTTAAACAACTCACTGGTAGCCCCTAGTAACGAATTACCATAAGTAATGGCTGTTTCCCCCACTGCCCTTAACAAATTCTTCTTAAGCACATCATAACTCTTATTACCATCTAGGTCCTTAGTGATTCTTTTACACAAGGTCTCGGTAAGCTTTGGGTAGAGCCTATCCCCCCAACTGTCTTCCCTAACCTCCCCCATACGCATTATCCTTTCGAATTTACTTAGGTACGCACCAAGCTCACTACCTTCCTTGTACATGCCCAGCCCTTTGAGCCTCTCATTAAGCAACTCCCTTAGCTCCCGAACCCTAGCATCCTCACGTCTTTCCCGTTGTCTTCTGTCGTTGTCATATGTCCTCCTTGATTCTTCTGTTTCTCTCCAACGCAGCTCCTCAGCTTCCCTGCTTGCCCTAATCTGTTCCTCAGCCAGCTGATGCCTCTTCTTCTCCTGCTCCAACATCTCCCTCTGCACAGCCAGCTCCTCAGCTCTGTCACGCCTATCCTGCGCATCCTTCTCCATTAGGAACTTAATCAAAGCTGAAGTTGAATCTCCTGCCTCTTCCTGTCTAGCCATACCCGCGTATGCCTCTCTTGTTCCCTCAAACTCGGCTTCACTATCACCCTCTTCCAGGCACTTCACACCGGATGATCTAATAGGGTACGGCGACCTCTTCTCTGTCACTGTCTTCTGGTGTGGACGATAGGACTCCTTTCCAGCTATTCCCGGATTCCTCCTGCCCCCCTTTGTCCCCCCCTCACCAGCCGCAGGCTCAGTCATGGAAGGCAAAGCCAAAACTAGCCCTCTGCTGGATGCCTGTGGAATTAAAAATAAAGACAATGAATAAGGCGGTACAGGTAATTAAAACACAATACAAAGCCACACAGTTCCACAACAAAGTGCACAAACACTTAAGTCCAATTGAACACAAAGCCAAATATGGCACAACACCAATTAGAACTATAGATGACAAAATAGACGGTTACAACTTAGAAAAATTTACAACACAAAAACGCCACAATACACTTAGCCACAGACACAAGCAGACAGTCGGCCCAGCACCAATCCAGGTCCCTTCTGCCAATACTCCTCCTGCGCACTTCCTCCCCCAATTCACTCCACAGTAGCCCGCGTCGCACACGTTCCACTGAAATGTCTCTCACAGCCGTAGCTAGATAGACGTGTTGCTCCCTCTGCCAAGGCAAGGTTGCGTGAAATGCTCCCACTACCGTAGTATGGTTCCGCGATAGGGTTGCTTCCACCACCGAAGTGAGGTTGCTTGTCACAAGTCTAACGACCGTGGGTAATTGGTTCTCGTTGTTCGGGCCCTGGAACTTCAGTCGGGACGTCTCCCTCAGAAGCCAGGTAATCCTCTCGTGTCCAAGGTCAGCAAGAGGATCCCACCGCTGCCACCATATGTGGGAGGGCGCGGCGAGTCCGTAGACAGCTTAGCTCTCACGCACCTGGTACAGCGTTTAGTATCGCTGCCACCAGAGAAGGTAACTAAGATATGCAGCCTAGGCTGTACCCTAGCCAGCTAACTGGTTACACTACTAGTTACTAGACTAAGTTAATGTAATTACAACTTCTGAAGGAGGCAGCACAAGTTCATGATATATATACGAGTGCTGACTCCTCCCAAAACAAGTACGGCAACCAATCAGAATGATACAACAATAACCAATGACCTGACATGACTAAATAGGTAAAAATCGCAAGACTGACGATATGCGCATGACAATTAGCTATGAATAATGTTTATGTTCAATCTTTATCTCTACTTCATCCATTCTTTCTTTCTCTTTCCTTTCTTTCTTCTCCTTCATGTGGGGATATGCCCACAAACACTCACAAACACATATCATAATCACTCCTACCACCCAACTTGAGTAAAATCCTTTATGATATACTTGCAGACCTGGCATAATGTGGCCCCCAA
>WLWD01000456.1_pt1 | contig 22676 bp, 13 predicted proteins | sample 6712731 | NCBI WGS metagenome assembly WLWD01 (sample SAMN12718690, study PRJNA576275) | sponge metagenome | isolation source: marine sponge | host: Mycale hentscheli | place: New Zealand: South Island, Marlborough, Capsize Point | collected 2014-11-01
CTGCTGAATTAGCATAACTTCCAATGTATCCAGGTGGGCACTGTTGTATGCATTGACCAATTACTGGATGATAATATGGTAGACCAGTACGAACAGGACATCCTGTGGGAAAGTATTGAATAACACAAACAAAGCTTCATTATTTTGTTTATTAAAAATGAAAATTTTTATGCACCCCTGATTGGTATCGTGCTTTGCTATACTCACTTGTCAATAATGAAATATATTCAGAGTGAATGTAACGGTTCAGCATTAGAATATTAGCTGTGTGCATAAATTTTTAGTCATGAGAGTGTGACTCAAGTTTTGAAAGAAGTGCTTGTCACATGAAGAGGTGTTTGCCTCAAATGAAGCTGATAGTATTGAGGGTCATAAATATCTGAAACCCCTGAGGAGGACTTCAGCAAGAAGTCTAAATGTCAGTGTGGGCGGAGTGATGAGAGAGAATGGAGACAGGGACAGAAATATAGAGAAAGACAGAGACGAGAAGTAGAGAAGAAGAGTGAGAAGACAAAGATAGAACTTCAGAACATTTATGTGTGTATCATCCAGAACATTTTATTATTAGCAGTGTGAGTTATTTATATGTATACGCTTGTCAGTTTATTTGTGCCCCGGATTTCCGGTTGACCATTTTCATTATTTCCTGCGCATGCGTGTCCTTCGGTATATAACCTTAGACACGCATGCGTTTCATCAGTTCCCCATAAGTTCGTCTTAACCCCAACTGATTTAATCCTCAGGGAAGGGCAGGCTAGCTAACTGGAACTCTGGTGGCAGCGAGCCCCAGAGTGTACGAGTAAAGCGTAATCTCCTCTAACTCTGGCGGCTTACCAATTTAATTAGCTTACGGAGAGTCGGCTAGTATTTGGTGATCGCGGTGATCGACCGTCGACCCACAATTGGTGGCAGTGGTGGAGAAACGTATTCTTCCTTCGCCTATCGAGTGTGTGCTACCCCTGCTGTATCTGTCTGTACCGATTTAATACTCGGATTGACTTTGACTGTGCGGTACTCCCTGGCCTAACGTGTGTGACTGTCTGCTGCTAACGCCTGATTTTATACTCAGCAACTTCGCGGCTCGATTTCGCTCACTACTAACCTAGTCTGGCGTAGCCAGACCCTTTACCCACTGATCGCTGCGCGGAGAGGGAAAGGGTCTGGAATCATGCAATACAGCGAGTTGTTCCAACAGGATGTAATGAGACTTCGTCAAGTGTATGTCCGGTTACGTCATCTTACGCGTATAGTTAGCAATATGGCTTCCGAACAGCAGTGCCGTGGTTGTGGCCGTGATGTTTTGAAATGGAAGGCTGGGAGGAGGTTGCTGTTTTCTGAGAAGTCCATTGACATATACACATTGTGGAAAAATTTGGTAGTCAAGTATGAAACTAGTCTGGCGTAGCCAGACCCTTTAGTTGGAAAGCAAGAGGAAGGCAAGCATAGCACAGGCTCTTACCAAAACCTGTAGGTAAAATAGCAAAAACATCTCTTCCAGATAAAAACTTAGTCGTAATTTCCAATTGTTCCTCCTTCATCCCTCTATCATAGCCGAGCCTCGCAACAGCTTCATTGGCAGCTTCTCTGAGCGAAATAGCCATTATTGCGTCATATAACGTCATTATACGGCACAAAGCGTCATTAATGATATTCATCATTACTGAAATTTTGTAACGGATAGGAACAACTCGCTGTATTGCATGATTCAGTGGGTAAAGGGTCTGGCTACGCCAGACTACTACTAACCCCAGGATCGCCATTATCATCTTTCTTCTTCCCCAATCGGAGCGCACTCCACGTGGAACATTGTCATCTTAATTGGATTTAGCTAAGTTCACTTGTGTATTTTCCGTGTTATCACTAGTTGTTTGGTATTGATCGTGTTTCGTGTTTTTCATCACTTTATTCTTGTTTGCAGTCTTAGAAGCTGATTGAGTTTTGTACTTGTACTTGTACTTGGTTTTATTTGGATTGTCACTCTGTGTTCGTTACAGCATAGTGTTTGTTGCTTATCTTTTGTACCTTTGGCTTTATCAATTTTCTGGTTACTTTGTGTGTCACTGCAGGTCATCTCCTCTACGGATCACTTGGATGAGCCAGAGGGAGCGGCTGCATAGAGGGTGTAAGAGCAGGAAGCAACCCTTGGTATTGAACTCTGATAAGTCGGAGTCGTCGGGACCAGTGACAGGTTTGAGTGCTGTAGGTCATTCCCCCACGCCTAGTAGTGATAATAGTTTGCCGGAGTATAGCTCTGCTACCCCAGCCTCTTGTACAACTGTGTGCTCAGATACTAGTGTGACAGATAGTCTGGCTCAGTCTGATAGAGCTACTGTTAGTGATATTTCCCCTCCCCAGTTGGTTTCGCCTGTAACAGTGAGACACAAGTCTGTGAGTGTGAGTAGTAGGCCGTGTATTGATAACATTTTGAGTGATTTTAGAAATACTGGTTTTGATATCCTTGGTGAACCTGTTGATAGTGATAATACTTTACTCTATTCTGGAAGTGTTAGTGATTGTGAGATGGCAGAGAATCAACCTCCCGTTGTGATGTCCCAATCCCAGTTTTCACAACTTTTGGCTTCCTTCCAGCCTAGACGTGGCGCTAGTAGTGTCTCTGATGGGGATGAGTTTCATGTATCTGAGATGTCTAGGGATGTTAGAGATTTGGGTCATTATAAAGATGATATGGACATAGGCGCGTACATACGCAAACTTGAGGCAGACCTCACCGATTTTGGCTGCCCAAGACTTAAGTGGAAAATGGTGCTTTTCTCAAAAATTCGTACTAAAAAGGCTTTGGATGCTATATCTGGACTAGGTCGAGAAGATTGTGATTATGACCGATTGAGAGAAACACTTATTAAATCTCTAGGTGCTGGACGTGTTGCTTTAGGTGCTAAACTTACTTCGAGTTTTGCTCATGACACTAGATCAATGTCTCCTTTAGAGACTTACTCACACTTGAAAGTTTTAATGGAGTCTATTCAGGCTACTTGTACCTCAATGGATGATTTGGCTTTGTTTGTTATGTCCGCTACGTATCGTGCGTCCAGGTTCCCTACACAGATGACATTGATGGATCAATGTAAAATATCGTCTATTCATGACCTCCATGATTTTGCCATGTCAATCAATCCCACTGGCTCTGATGGAACCTCTGGGGCTGATAGACATTCCAGGTCCAATAGATCAGTTGGCCCGGTTGAATGCTTCAAATGCCATAAGTTAGGTCACCGGGCACATGAATGTAGAAGTAATGTTTCAAGACCAATTAATTCATTTAATAGTAGACAACCTTCCATTATTTGCTATACGTGTCAGGAGCCGGGACACAAGTCCCCTGATTGCCCAACCAAGAAATCTGATAACTATGGTAATAGTTCTGATGGTCGGTCTATTTCCGGGAATAAAGCAGGTGTGAGAAACCGGAAGACATACAATACAAACTGGGTTTCTGTTCAGAATGGTGCCCCTCATGTGTCAGGTTTTGTCAATGCAAAATGCAAAATTGTTCCAGATACCGGTGCTGAAATTTCTATTGTTCCGGGCTGTCTAGTTTTTGACGATCAGCTCACTGGTGAAATGGTAGTTGTTAAAGGTTGGGATGGTCGCCCTGTTAACCTGGAGACTGCAGTCGTTGATTTCACTTTCAAGGGTCGTACCTTTGCTTCTAGGGTGGCAGTTGCTCCCAAAGATAATTTGAATGGTGCTGTGTTATTTGCCGTACCTATGGAGGTAGACACGGCTGAGAATCTCATGTTGGATGCCGCCTCTAAGTCTGTTTCAGGCTTGGGGGTGGGGCAACTACGTGATACCCGTAGCATCCAGCCATCCTCTCAGGAGGATGCCTGCTCTGGTAGTCTTGTGGAGGAGGCTTCTGCACCCTCCTCTACTCTTGCTGCTATCCAGGATGAGACCAAGATTGTGAGAGTTGTGACTAGAAGCATGTCTAAGAGTTTCAGAGAGAATGAGTTGAATGAGAATGTTGTGCATGAGTCTGAAGCTAAACCTCAACTGTATGATGATAGCAATTCTGAGTTTGAAAGATTGGCCGCAATTGACGTTTCATACGCCCCTCCGCAAGTAGGTGATGGGCATGTTGATAGAGTTGTGTTTGGTGATGAGCTTCTTGAGGTGTCTGGTGTATTGGAGGGTGGAGCTGGTGTTGTGTGTGCAGATAGTGATGGGCATTTTGGTAATTCCAAACCCCAACCTGGTGTAAATACGCCCCCTCAGTCTTGCAGTAGTCCTGCAGATGAGCTGCAATTAGCACCTCCGGAGCTAGCTGAAGGTGTTGATAGCCTGAAGCAAGCCCTAGCCGTAGACGAGTCATTGTCCAAGCACAGAGACCTAGGTAACAAAGATCTTAATGGGTATTCATATAAAGATGGTTTACTTGTCCATACAGTGTTGATGGATGATTCACCAGTTACCAGAATAGTTGTGCCCAAGTGTTATCGGGATAAGATTTTGACTCTAGCCCATGACAAATCCTCCCATAATGGTGTGAGAGGAATGAGAAGCTTGATTGGCCGACGTTTTACTTGGCCCAACGTCCACAGTGATATTGTTTCATACGTTAAGTCCTGTGATGTGTGCTTGCGTGTGAATAGTGCTGGAAACAAAAAGTCAAAAATGATTGAAAGGCATATAGTTTGTGTACCATTTGAGAGTGTGTGCGTAGACCTTGTCGGCCCCTTACCTAAAGGCAGGAGAGGAGCCAAGTATTTATTCACGTATGTGTGTTTGGCCAGCAGATGGCCTGATGCCATTCCTATGAGGTCAGCTTCAGCCACAGAGGCAGCCCAGTGCTTCCTTGAAATAATTAGTAGATATGGTATTCCCCTCCGTGTCTTATCTGACCGTGGCACGATCTTTTTGTCAAAGTTAATGGCTGGCGTATGTGAAACACTTGGCATAGATACCATAGCTACGTCCCCTTACCGCCCTCAATCCAACGGGGTGGTTGAGAGATTACATGGGTCTCTGAAGCCCATGCTCTCTAAGGCAGTTGATTCAGGTTCAGATTGGGTGGATTTTCTGCCCCTTGCGCTTTTTGCCCTTAGGCAAGTCCCTAATAGGGACGTTGGTTACTCCCTACACTGTATTGTTTACGGGAGAGACGTATTAGGCCCTTTGGTTATCCTTTACAAAGGATGGGTAGATAGAGATTTTGAGATGATGGGAGTTGATGACTGGCTCCTTAGTTTGAATGACCGTCTTGCAGTAATACACGATCTTGCTGTAAGCAACCAGTCAGAGTCCAGTAGTAAACGTGCTTTAGCCTTTAACAAGCACAAGAGTGATAGCCCCTTAGAGATCGGCTCACTTGTTCTTATGAGGATTCCCCGGATGAAAGCTGCCTTACAAGCAGCCTGGGATGGCCCTTATCGTGTTGTAGAAAGACCCAGCAAAGTATCCTACAAGATCAGTAAAGGTGATGATCACCCAGTTCGGTTGTCACACAGGGATAACTTGAAGGTTTATACCCCCAGGCCCCTTTCAGTTGGTTCAGTTACGTTAGTGGCTGAGGAACAGGGCATTCCAGATGATTTGTTGTCTAGTAAAGTTCAGCTCGGTACGGACAAATGTCCAGGGTATAATCAGAATGAGCTAAATAGTGTCCTAAGAGAAGTAAGTGTCCATTTTAGTAATACCCCTGGTCTGCTGAGGGCTGGTACCTGCCACATCCTCCTGGCGGATGGCGCGGCCCCAGTAAGCCAACCTCCTAGACAAATACCTGTTGGGATAAGGAATGCTGTAAAAGAGGAATTGGATAAGCTGATAAGTCAAGGTATAATTGTTAAGTCTGAGTCGGAGTGGGTTAGTCCATTAGTACCTGTGCGTAAAAAGGACGGAAGTATTAGAATTTGCGTAGATTTCCGTCACTTGAATGCTATCACCCCCCTTAGGAGATATTGGTTACCCTCACTAGCTGAGATCTTAGAACGAGTTGGCCCCTGTATGTGTCTCAGTACTCTTGACCTCACAGCTGGATTTCACCAGCTTGCTATGGACCCTACCTCCAGTGAGATGACTACGTTTGTCTGTCCCTTTGGGAAATTTCGGTATGTTAGGATGCCATTTGGGCTGAAAAATGCACCCGCAATTTTTCAGTCAGCCATTGAGAATGTTTTGAAACCAGTCAGTGGCTTTAGTAGTAATTACATTGACGACATTGTAGTTTTCAGTCCCGATTGGTCTAGTCAATTAAGTCATATAAAGTCTGTCATTTCCTGTTTGGGTGAGGCGGGATTAACTGTCAAACTTAAAAAGTGCATGTTTGGGAGAAAACATCTCCAGTATCTTGGTCATGTGATTGGTAGTGGATTGTTAGCCGTACCTGAGATGAGAGTCAAGTCATTGTCAGAGTTTGCCAGGCCTGTCAGCAAGAAACAGCTCAGATCGTTCCTAGGCGCTTTTTCGTACTATCGGAAATTCATTCCGGGGTTTGCTGAATGCTCGGGCTCTCTCTCTCCGGCTACTCTGAAGGCTCCTCTCCGGGTGGTCTGGTCTGACGAGATGAACTGTAAGTTTCTTAAGCTTAAATCATTATTATGTTCGTGTTGCACACTTGTTATACCCAATAGTCATGATAGTTTTGTTTTGTACACGGATGCCTCTGGTGTTGGAGTCGGGGCGTGTCTCCACGTCGTGAGAGATGGTCAAGAACTTCCGGTCGGTTTCTTTTCGAGGCAACTTCGTCCTGCTGAGCGAAATTATTCAGTATCTGAATTGGAGTCCCTAGCCATTGTGGCAGCTCTCAAGCACTTTGAATACCACCTCTACACAAAGGATGTCCTGGTGGTCACGGATCATAAGCCATGCCTGGCTTTATCTGATGGTAGTTCCCTTAATAAACGATTGTTGCGTTTTGCACTAGTTCTGCAGCAATTCCAGGTGACTTTAGACTACAGGCCAGGCAGTCAGCACAGCAACGCTGATGCCATGAGCAGACAGTCGTGGGCAGACCCAGAAGCAGACTCCGCCCTGAGTGGTGTTTCAGCCTTTCCCTCCGGTCAATGCTTGGTGGGGGGAGATGTGGGCGGAGTGATGAGAGAGAATGGAGACAGGGACAGAAATATAGAGAAAGACAGAGACGAGAAGTAGAGAAGAAGAGTGAGAAGACAAAGATAGAACTTCAGAACATTTATGTGTGTATCATCCAGAACATTTTATTATTAGCAGTGTGAGTTATTTATATGTATACGCGCTTGTCAGTTTATTTGTGCCCCGGATTTCCGGTTGACCATTTTCATTATTTCCTGCGCATGCGTGTCCTTCGGTATATAACCTTAGACACGCATGCGTTTCATCAGTTCCCCATAAGTTCGTCTTAACCCCAACTGATTTAATCCTCAGGGAAGGGCAGGCTAGCTAACTGGAACTCTGGTGGCAGCGAGCCCCAGAGTGTACGAGTAAAGCGTAATCTCCTCTAACTCTGGCGGCTTACCAATTTAATTAGCTTACGGAGAGTCGGCTAGTATTTGGTGATCGGGGTGATCGACCGTCGACCCACAGTCAGGTTAAGTTTTAATTAAACGGTTAGAACAGAGAAAATTTGCTATTATAAGAAATGTATCTCCAATGGTTGGAAAAAAACACTATGCACACTTACTGCGTTCAATTAGAGTTACACTGTTCAGAGCTGCCCAGAATGTAGTGTAACTTTCCACAAATGTGAACCTAAAAGTATATTAGCATTCAGTTAAAGGTGTCTGTGAGTGTGACGTGAATTATTCTATTATTATACATGTACTTATTCCTAATAGATTTGCATTCATTTCCTTGTCAAAATAATATGTGAATATATTATAATCTGTTTGTAAATAAGAAGTCTATGCTGCAATAAAACCGCCCAAAATTTGTTTTAACTTAAGTAACTAATTATGCACAAACTCAATATTATTAACAAGTACTGCCTATAAACAGCCCATTTTAGTCTTGTACTAATTTATTATACAATCCACCTTAATAAAAGTCAATATACAGCAAAAGGTAGTTGTTTTTACTTTACCTGAATTGTAGTGGTCCAGTATCTGCTGGAGGTGCAGTCCATGCTATAGTCACTGAAGACTTCTGCATACTGTTTGTATGGGTAACACCAACCTAATATAAACATGAGAAATGGTATTATTTTATACATGGGGCAATCCAAAGCAATTTTTATACATTTCTGTTGCTATGCTACACTAGCCTAACCATATTGAAGCAGAGTTCATGTAGAATATTTAATTATACTCTCATGATAAATGCTTTTGTATTTTTTATGACTCAATCATTTAAGTCTTACTGACAATATTGCATAGCTATCCATATCAAATTTTTACTTAACAGCACATTTGCAGATAAAAACATGTAAGTTAAATAAATTAGCTTTTTTTTTATATTACCACTCAAAAGTTAGCTTACTGCCTCTACATGATAAAATCAATGCATTTTTTCCCTGATGAAGAGAAAATTAGCAGAGGAAGTGTATGAAAGATAAATGCCAGTATAAAGAGCACTCTACACCTCCTACTACTCCCATCAATTAACAATATCTAAAATTAATGTGCTTAAAACTGGGGAATTCAGGGTAGGCCGGCTGCCACAATAGTTAGGTGCTCCATACTTTACAGGTAATTTTCATGCTAAAGTGCAGGTTTGCGAATTCTCCACTTATGGATCTGCTAGCTATTCCCATACTATAGATATCAATAATTTATATACAGTAAACTTTCTACATATAGAATACTTCGAACAACTCTCTATGTCAATTATTTGGAAGTTTCATGTATTATGTGTTTGGGTTCAAGTTAGAACATGTATTATGTGTTTGGGTTCAAGTTAGAATGAGCACTCTTTGACAGATAGACAATTCAATACTTCTTACTGTAGGATTAGGACAGGAACTCAGTTGGTATAGGTCATTTGTGCCTGGATTTTGGAATCCTCCAATATTACTATCATCAGCCATTATTCTTGCTTGAATAAAGAACCCACGAAAATCAGTCTGACTAACATTGTAAGATGCAGGCAAGACTCTCAGAACCACTGTAAACAAAAACATAATGAAAGAGAATGACATTTAGTAAACAATTCAAGTTGTACTAGTTATAGAAGACAGAATAGTTAGCTGGTTAATCTAATGCATAAAAATCCGAACAAATATTGGTTAGTGTCAACGGTACACAGTTTGCATTACGTTAGAAAATGTCTTTACTTTTCTCTTTCACTCAGTACTCTGTACAATTTTTTGTGCCCTTTTTTAATTAACTGCTATCATAGTGATGTCACCTTCAGCTTCAAACAATGATGGCAATAATTGGTCTGGTTAGCATTATCAACCACAGTATAATTATTAGCTACAGCATACAGTTATATGTGGATCCTGGATTGTAGCTGTATGTATGAAGAAAAGATCCATCTGATTGGGGTAGTCCTGGATCTTCAAATGTGTCTACAACAAGCTCATAAGGAAGAGTATCAGTAGAATTCATATTACTGCCATGCTGAGGAACTAGAGTGGCACATGCTTCAACTGGAGCACCAGTGGAGCGACAGTGTCCAGGAGAAATCAATACAACCAAGACCAGAGTTACTCCAGTATACCAATCCATAACTATCATACAATGGTATAAGATATGTTATGTTCAATACATACATTATTGCCTAGCTATACATATACTTAGATAGTGATGAAGTGAGTGTAAGTGATGAGGTTAAGACTGGTCCTGTGGCTAGACGCTCGTTAGCTCAAAAGCAAAATTTATACTGAATAGCTATGCTCCAAATAGCTACAATCGCTGTGTGTTTTTCAAATTCCCCAAGTAATCAAAGAAAATGTGTGTAATAGCTAGCTACTTTTTACCTTTACAATATTTTGGCTTACCATCACCAGTATTAATCAATACTTATCTTCTTATGAATTTAGCTACAATTAGCTACATTATCTTCTTTCTTTTTCGAGAGTAAATTTATATTTACAAAAATATTTGTAAGGCAAACAGATGTTGCAATAGATTATATTTATTTATAGTAGAATGGGTATTAACTAGAACTACAATTACTCTAATTTTTTGTTTCTTTATTGTTTGTCCTTTTCTTTCTATTTGTATTGTGTTTGTGATATTAATTTTGCTGTTATTTTTATTTTTCTGTTTTTAAGAAAGTTTGACTGATAAACTTGCATACAAGATTAATGAGGTAACCTGGTTATGAAGTAAGTATGCTTTGCTCTCTTTCACTTTATTGTAGGTACAGTTGGTCAGTTATAAGGAGTGATAAAGTATGTATTTATCTCATTTGTCTCTTTACCTACTCTACAATTTACCCTCTGCACGTATTGTAAGTGTCATCAAAGCACCCCTCTGAAAAAATGCTGCTAAACAGTCTCCTCTAACCAAAAAAAAAAAAGAAGGAAGCTTAGTGTTGTTGTGTTTAGCTAGTTATTTATTTCTTTATAATATTTTATTTATTTATTTTTAAGAATCACATTCATGGATATGTAATGAGTACTCATTCTCAAGCCTGCTATTTCTGTGATTGAAGGCTCCATCATTAGAGCAACACTCATTTCTTCTGCAGCCTTTCTATGACATACAACTTGCACCCAAAAAAAAAATTCACTGCCTTTATATAACTAAGATACAGTAAAATTTTTGCGAGTCTCGTTCTATTCGGATCTCCCAACAACGGCGCTCATATATATTTGTGCTACACCACCGCACCAAGAACTTACGTGGGGCGTAGAGTTTCAGGGTAAGTAATCACTGCTCTTCACAAATTTAGTTCAGCTCTGTTCTGTTTGTCTATACCTCGACCCCATGCACCACCACACATTGAATACCAGTCTAACTTCGATGAATCTCACAACAATGAATCATTATGGCTGTGATTGTCATTACAGTTATACAGGTGGTGGTAGTAAAATTCTTAAAGCTCGACTGCAATATTATTATTCATCGTCTTTTTACTCCAATCCGCGCGTGAATAGAAGTCGCGACTAGAAGTCGCAAATATGTAGCTAGACCCTTTACCTATAAGTAAAGGGTCTCGCTCCGCGAGACTGAGTGCCAACCTGACTTGCCGCTAAATACATAAGAAAATGGGTACCCATTATTGATTGGAGTCCGCCAAGCAAGCGAGCAAGGGGGTTACTATAGCTAACAGAATATTGTAATGTGGTTTTGATAAGTAGCCACTACATATCTTACATACTCTACAGTAGTAGCATTATTTAGCTCTTCTTGAGCCCAGTCTTCTTTTGTACTACTATGAATAAAGATTTATGGCACTTTTAAGTTTGCCACATTACACTTAGGTTAGGTCTATACAGTCTTTGGCGTACTTGTAGAGGTTAAACTATTTCCAACTTCTTTTACAAAAGAAATGTCCTAATGATCTTTCATAAACTATGGAATGCATACAATTTGGAAGTAGCTAAAAAATTTTAATGAACTAAAAATCTAGTCGAAAAAACTAAACTAAATATTTCAGAAGACAGCAAATTCAATTAAAGCTAAAAAGTTATCAGCAAAAGATGGCAAAAACTAAAACTATTCAATTTTTTTGGTAACTAATTAGCTAACTGTACGTGAATCATGCAATATGTAAATTGACACTGAAAAAACAACTTTTTTTTACCTAAGATTTTTTTTTTTTAAATACATTTTTTTTGAAGTAGCTAGTTTGGGGAAAACACATGGACTAGCTACTTTGTCAATTTGAGAAGCAACACTATTAAGTGAAGTGTATTGGTAATCGCATTTGTTGTTTAGTGCACTGAACTGTGTCATGTTAACCACGTGATCTTTGTAACCACATGTAGCTACAATGATATCGTTTAAATCAAAAAGAAAGTGAGCAACCTGGGGTTCTTGGACAGGTTGGGCCAAATTGAACATAGAGAGACCAAGGACGTTAGCTACAAACACATGTTAGGTTAATGTTGTTTCAGCTAACTAATTTTTTAGTGAAGTTTTTACTTTTGGTAAGAAAAGCTAAAACTAAACTATAGAGAACATGAAAGAACTGTAAATATTTTGAAAGTTATTGTTGAATTCACCTTGAAACATTCAATTATATTGCAGAATGACCTCCAAGTCATCAAAGATGCAGAGATCCTGGGCCTGTCACTGAACCCAAAGAAATGTGAACTAGTCTGTGTTGATCACGCAGTGAGGGGCCATCTTGTAGTTGCTTTGCCCGGCGTCGAAATTGTTGATCCCAGCAGTGTCTCTCTTCTGGGCTCCCCCCTTGGGGACATAGTATCAATTGACAGGGCTGTTAAGGAGAAGTTGGAAGCTTTGAAGATCATGGGCTCTCGCTTTCAACACATATCGGCCCATGATGCACTGACTCTACTGCGTCATTCTTTTTCTATACCCAAGCTCCGCTACTTGCTTAGGACGGCGCCTTGCTTTCTTTCAAGCCTTCTGGAGGATTATGACCACACCCTACGTACCATCCTCAGCTCCGTTACTAATACACCCCTGTTGCACAATGACAGAGCATGGCTGCAAGCAGTACTACCTGTGAAGTCAGGGGGGTTGGGAGTACGAAGGGCTGCTGACCTGGCTCCTGCCGCTTATCTCGCCTCCACCTATTCTACTGCCAATTTGGTGTCTGCAATTCTTGGCCAACATTCTTCATCTCAACCACTTCCCCCTGCACCCTTTTCAGATTCTGCAGTAGAGAAATGGTCGCATGGTCTCGACATTGCTCCACCTGTGGACCATGGTGTGCTGAAGGAGAAGAACTGGGACACACTGCGAACTTCCAGTATGGCAGAGTCTCTATTAGGTAGCTCTGTTGATGCAACTGAACGAGCTAGGCTCCTCGCTGCAATGGATAAGAACTCTGGGGCTTGGTTGCAGGCACTCCCTATCTCCTCCATTGGCCTCCGTTTAGACAACCCCTCACTTCGAATAGCTGTCGGCCTGAGACTCGGCACTGCCATCTGTGCCCCCCATCATTGCCAGTTCTGCGGTGCTGAGGTCTCCTCACTCGGCCTTCATGGACTGTGTTGCCGGAAAAGCGAGGGAAGGCATTCTCGACATGCATCCCTTAATGATATCATAAAGCGTTCGCTTTCCACAGCTGGGATCCCTTCGAGGCTCGAACCCCCTGGCCTTTCATGCTCAGATGGCCAAAGACCAGATGGCATGACCCTAGTACCTTGGAGTTCAGGCCATCCTCTGGTCTGGGATGCAACATGTCCTGATACTTTTGCTTCCTCATATGAAAGTCGGGCCACCTTGGAGGCTGGAGGTGTTGCATCCCTGGCCGAAGAAAGGAAGTCTGCCAAGTATGCACATCTGGCACCTCAGTTTATTATACAGCCAGTCGCCATAGAGACCTCAGGCGCCATAGGGCCCTCTACCCTATCTTTTCTAGAGAAGTTAGGCAGACGCATCCACCTGGCCACGGGAGACCCCCGCTCTACACAGTTCCTCCTTCAGCGGCTGTCAGTAGTGGTACAACGGGGAAATACGGCAGCAATTTTAGGCAGTACAGGCAACTAACTTATTCATCATAGCTATTTAATAAATAAATTTACCATTTTCAATTATTACTTAAAGAAATCCACTACATAAACCTTTTGTAAACCAGCTAGCTAATACTCTAATATACCCACGATTTCATAATTACTATAATTAGGCTCAACACTAGACTTGGATCAGTTCCAGAGTTGTGCAGCAATTGTGTAAATTATTTTGGTTTCCTAATATTCTCAAAATTATGCCAGAATAATTAATGGTCTACCTATGTGTATTATCTGTCCCTTCAGCGTGGCCCTACTCAACAAGAAGACTGGTGATCTGTTCAATTAGAAGTCAACTGTCAGGATTCTCTGCATTGCTGCTTTAGTAGAAATATTGCGACTTCTTATCTTGATGTAGATCTTAAAAAATTAGTGAAGTTCTTTTTGTTTGTTAGAGCTTGACCATGTCTGGTACGGTGTCATAAGAACTTTGCATTCCAGTGGAACTTTGTTAGTTCGTAATGAACATCCTTCAACAATTCCATGGTGCTACTTTATGTAATGGAATTTATGCTAATAATATACAAAGGGGAAAAAATGAATACAATAAATACAAGTCCACAGAGAGCAAAAAATGGCAAACATAATGGCATTGTAGTTGATTAGCGAGTAGTTTGTTCTTCATCCAGCCATGGAGAGCTCCAAGTAGCGGCTCCCTATGTGCTTGCCATCCTTCTCCTCAATAGCCTTGTGAGCCACATCTTGATTCACAAAAGATACAAACGCAAACCCAGCTGGTCGGCCTTGTCTGTTGAACATGATTTCTACATCCTTAGGCTCCACCTGATGGAATACACACACACACACACACACATTACAATGACAGGACGTGCTACTAGACAAGATCACATGACCATACTTGCCAAGCATCTATTCCCACAGAGACTCTTACTATATCACACACACTCACAAATCCTTTTGTCCGAACATCTTAGAAATAAGAGCACCTCCTAATGAAGGCAAAATAATTAAACAAGAAGGTTGGATTAACTATTCAAGAGAGAGTGTTTAAAATATTTCAGAAACGCACACAAGCTTCCAAGTTAAAAATTTAAACCTCAACTGGTACAGTCTAATGTTCCATTAACTCGTCAGTTACCTTCAACACAAAAAAGAAAAAGAAAAAGAAAAAAAAAGACTAGTTCCGTTCCCCTCTAACATCCACCCTCCCCTCCTAGTCCTTACATATTATCTTGTTTGTGTCCCTGCAGCAGATGTTACCCTCAATATACAAACTATATCATTATTTTATACACTAAGTAATCTTCAGTTTCTCAGCTTGCATGTATTACTATTATTCTGTTCATCTCCCGCTATTCTTCCTTTCCTCTTTGGCTATAACAGTCCTTGTTGTTAGTCTGTCAACCCTCACTGTATTATATCACTTACATGCTTCATTTTCACTCTGTATGTTGCTGTCTAAATATATTAGCTACTCAAAAATTGTGGTATTATAAGATAATATTGTTGCTTTAATTACACTTTAATCCATTTTAAATAGCTATAGCAAGAAGGAAATTTCAATATATTGACAGTAGCAACAGATCTAAGCTAAACCTAAGCATGACATCATGTCACCCATAGATGATGCTCTACTGATCAAAATATATAACTCCAGTCCACTTTATAGGCTTTTCGTATCCGTCAGTCCAATCCGGTTCAGAATTTAAAAACAACCTAATTTATTGGTAAATAAATAAACTACAATAAAAACTATAATGTAGTATTAACTGCTCCTTCATCATCAGCTCTCATAAAATGAAAATAATATGACTCCATCTGATCAACAAAAATTCAGTCCAAAGACTGTTAGACAGCAAAATATTTTAATTTAATTAAATAACTAGCTTCAATTGTTACAGAAATTAAAAATGACATACTAGCTATTATACTTTTGTATTATTTTATTTAACTAAAACAAAAGTTTCTGACACAAGTACAAATACTCTAAAATGAATGACCTTGTAGTTACACTGTAAGAAATGATGTTAATAATACAAAGCTTCTTGCGATCCATTCTCATTCTTGACAATATCCTTTAGTTTAACATCAAAATAGCTTGGATTAGGAAGTGCACACTCATCTGTATCCCTACAATTCAAATAATAATATAATCAAACTGGTGAACAACATAGTGTTTGTGTTCTTATAAGATAATGTCAGTGAGGTGATAAGAGATGTAAATAGCTTTTATTATAATTTTAGTTTCTTATATGTAAAAAATCATGAACTTCCACAGGCAGTTACAAATTGGAGTAATGGTTGTATAAACTACAATATCTGTACCAGTGAGTATGCTAAAATTTTCAGAAAAGGCTATAATAGCAGCCAAAATGCTACATTGATTATATTTATCATGTGGTCCAGTTATTGAATACATAAATGTCTTACGGCATCTCTTTTGAGATTCGTCTTTTCTTGAATATGCAGAAGTACAGAAATAATGAAATCATCACAACAAACACTGTACCAACTACCACAGCAAACAGTGCAACTGTCAAATAAAAAGTTTGATTATATAAGTCCACAAACAAAGTTTGTACCTTACCTACTATTACCAATGGATTTAACTTTGCTGATATACTTGAGTACATGAATTCCTATCACTTGATACATCATACCCATCCTGGCAAGTTTGACATGTTAGACCTTCCTCAGAACAGTGTAAGCAATTAGCAATGGAGCAGACTGGAAAAGTATATAAAAAAGAACATCAAGCTCATTCCATTTTAATCATGTCCTTACTGCAGTTGTTGTAGGTGTCCAGCAAATATGCTCCATTACATTGAAGACATTTTACTGCATTCTCTGTATTATTGTATGTACATAACTTGCATTTAGGAATCATGCATTCCTCACAAGTACTCCCACTCCAAGGAGGGAGACACACACATTCCAGGGAACCTGTTCCACCTCTATATGCTCCTCCATTTTGGCATAGCCTATTTCCACATGCTGAGGTTGGTGGTAGAGTGGTGATATCCATAGCCACATTCTCACAGTTAGTGCCTGTAAATCCTTCACTACAGGTGCACGTGACTCCAGCATCAGAACTCTCCACACATGTCCCACCATTGAGACAGGTGAAGAAATCACACTTGTCCACTTCACAGTTGTTTCCTGAATATCTGGGATCACAGACACAAGAAATGGAAGCTCCATAACCTTCCACACATTCGCCGTGATTGTTGCATGCAGAATCAGTACAGAATGTGTTGATGTCATTTTCACATGAATCTCCTGCAAAACCATTCTCACAAAGACAACTAGTGGCTGCTCCAATTCCTTCCACACAAGTGCCTCCATTTGAGCATTGCTCTGACTGACAAAATATATCATCAGTTTCACACCTGTCTCCACTAAACCCAAATGAGCAGTTACAACTGGTTTCTGTTCCCAGTCCTTCCAAGCACATTCCTCCATTCAGACACGACTGTTGGTTACAGAAATCTAAATCCACTTCACAGGCATCTCCAGTGAATCCAGTCTCACAGTTACAGCTAAAATTGACTCCAGGCTCCTCCATACACTCTCCTCCGTTAAGACAAGTATCAGAGGTACAAAACAAGATCTCTTCCTCACAGCGAGCACCAGTATGGCCTGGCAAACACATGCAAGTAAAGTTAGACCCAACACCTTCCCTGCAGATACCACCATTCAGACATGTGGAACTAGTACATACATTTATGTCATTTTCACAGTTAGTGCCATTGAATCCTTCTGTACAGTTACACCTGTAGTTTCCCATGCCTAAATCTACGCAAACTCCATTATTTATACATGGTGAAGGGTCACAAGGAATTAGATCAACCTCACAAAAGGGACCTGTGAATTCTGGAGGGCACTCACATTCAACTACTGCAAATGGCCTATCTATGCAGTTGCCACCATTACCACATGGATTGTCTGGCACACAGTCATCTATATCTATCTCACATAGTGAACCAGTGAAGCCAATCAAACATTGACAAATGAAAGTGGAATTTCCATTTCACATTCTGTAGTTCCAGCTGGATTACAAGGACCATATATCGGATCACCAACACAGTAATTGATCCTAGAGTCACAATTCCTGCCTTCCCAGCCAGTGTAACAGCTACAGTTATAGTCGTTAAGTAAGTCAGTGCAAATTCCATTTGAGCATCCACTATCTACACACTCGTCTATTTCCTCCTGGCACTGGCTGCCGGTATATCCCGGGTTACAGGCACAGGAGAATGTTTGATTGCCATCTACACAGACTCCATTGTTACTGCAATCAATCAAAGAGGGAATTGCACAGTCATCAATCATAATGTCACAGAGTGACCCAGTAGTGTCGGGAGGGCAGGAGCAAGAGAAGCTAGAATTCCCCATGTTCTGGCAATAACCTCCATTCTGGCATGGGTCAGTCGCACATTGGTTTAGAACTCTCTCGCAAGTTGGACCAATGTAGTCAGGACTACAACTACAGTTAAAGTTCATACCGTCTGTTGAACAAATGCCTTCATTCATACAGGGCTGGGAGTTACATGGGTCTGCAAATAAATAAAGTTATGTGGATAAAGACTAATATATGGTTAGTAAAATACTTTTTTTTTTTCTCCACAATTTGCTTATTCTCTCGGTTTTTTTCGGCCATATTTTTAGCTATGCATGATTATAAAATACCAGTAAGTTCCCAGATTTAAAACACTTTACATTGAATGGTGTTCCTTGTCTTTCTCTGTCCCAGTATCTTTCTATCAGTGAGATGAGCTCTCTTGCTACACTGATTATCAAGCAACGATTTATGGGGCTTAGAACACTTCAAATATAAGCACACTTTCTTTAGTGTTTTTGTCATCCTTCCATGTCTGCCAGTGGAAATGACAATGTCATGTGACCTTTTCATGAATTATTCATGAACTAAACTAAATTAGTAAATGTTACCACATTTAGTTGCTAAAATCACGTTACTTTTGTAATGACTGTTGGAAAGCAAGACGGTAAGCTAACAAATGAAATCCATAGTGTATTATAATATAGAATGGTTAGCATACAGCCACAACTAACACACAAATGCTACCACTGAACTACATCAAACAAATGGTAATAATGTGTTAGAGGTTATAATTATATTGAAACGCAAGGGAACAATCTGGAATCATATTTAAGCAGGGTGTTTGAAACATATTATTGATAAGATATAAAGACCAATAATTCAACTGGATAAATGTGCATGATAAACTAATTAGCAATACCAACTATACCTGGTTGGTATACAATAGAGGCAGTGAAGAAGGGATTTCGCAAAATATTGCGAATAAATGGATCTAACTGGATGAAGAAGGTACAGCTATGTGTTCCAGGTTGCAGAGTGTCGGGTGTGTTGAAGGTTATGCTGTCATTTATTGTGATAATTGGACCATATACAGCATCAGTGGATGCCTCCACTTCTGGATCAGTCAGGATATACAATCTGATGTTGGTTCCAGAGCTAGTTCCACAAGTTGACGGATCATTGGATGTCAGAACTATGTCATTTCCCCGTGTGGGGAAGTTAGGTCCAAAGAAATCTCGATCAACAACGAAAGCAATGGGAATAGTTTCACTTCCTCTAGTGACTGCAGAAATTTCCAAAGAGAATACTGTGGCTGTTGATTGGACCTCAAACACTAGTGGAACTGAATAAAAAATAATAGATAACGTATTCAATACTTAGGCACAAAGGTGATCAGTTATCCTCTACTATATTAAATTATTCAGTCATTCTCGGCTGAAATAATTATAATAGTAGCAAGTTTTCTTGCTTTTTACAGCCAATAATATTGTTAATTAAAACTTAACCCAATGGTTCGACTTCTTGCCGAAGTCCTCTACAGGGGTCAACTGAGGTTGAACTCTTCATGGTGATATAACAGATGACAACAAGTTTAACAGAGACATAGGTTTAGAGCTTCCAGGATTCTAGCTGTCCATGCTACATGCAAATCACCCTCCAGGATATAGTAGACCATAAGCGTACCATCCAGAAATTTTGCTGTTTACATTATGTTGTTATATCACCATGGAGAGTTCGACCTCAGTTGACCCCTGAAGAGGACTTTGGCAAGACGTCGAAATGTCAAGTTAAGTTTTAACTAACGATATTATTGGCTGTAAATACGAGAAAATTTACTGTTATCATATTAAATTAATTCAAAGTAAGTATCAAGCCTTCTACTCTAGCCCTCTTCCCTTTATCACTGGCATATTTTTTTTACATCCCAGTTTCCAACTAATTAAGTGATGGTGTCACCTTGTTTAGAACTATTTAAAGTACCACTAGTATTTACCCTAAGTCTGAGTATTTCTATAACAATTAGTCAGCTGATATCTAGCAGGTTATCCACCACAACAATTGTGAAAGGAATATAATGTATTCATCTCCAGTGTAATTATAGAAACTGTAGCTAGCTATCTTACTTTTGATTTATACCAATCAATCATTTATGGCAAATTATGGCTGATTTTTCTTGTAGCTTCTCTACAAATGTACTTTAAGTATGCTATATTCTCTCATTGTTGCTGCATGCACAACATTCCAGCTTTAATTTTTTTTCACATTAGCTCATGCATCGGCTTAAACTGTTTTTCAAAATTCTTTCAACCCTTCAAAATAACTCATACTTTCTTCATTTAAAAAACTTACAGTCATCACAAGTTCGAGAACTTGAATTTGCCGTATGAAATGAAGGGCATTTTTCAACACATATCTGGCTTAGAAGGAATGAGGGTGGATTACATGTTTCTGTAAGATAATCATCATTTATTACATTACATTGGCATCGGGAATAAAACAGCTACAAATGGCAATGTTTTCTTATAGCCCAACGATAATGGAGCATACTGGCTATAAATTGTTAACAAAAGCTAGGAATTCTTATTACAAGCAGTGAACCATAATTATATGTATTCACTATGACAATTTTCATGCACTGCAAAAAGATTGTCTTATCAGCTAATTTCTGTCATTAAACGAATTAGCTGTCTGCTACAGTATTTTCCTGTAGATAGAACTGTGGGCCAATCTAACATTGAAGGAAATTTAATTCAATGAGTGTTTTGATTTTGTTACCAAGACCGCTTGCTTAATGCACGAGCACTCTGTCACTGAGCTATGACAACCAGCTGGTAAACATACACTCCAATTCTGTATTCATGCTGTTAAGGGGTACTGCTATGCTACAGTCTCACTCTCAACAAACCAATGAAATTTCTCTTTATTCAAAGATTCTTTTTATTCGTTGAATTTTTTTACTCCACTAATTTATCACTTCACAATTTCTTTCTCAGCCTTCCTTTCTGATTAGATGTACTCTCACTTTCTTTCGCAGGCTTTTTAAAACAATACAGAATTAAAAATATTTGCTGGTCTGTTGAGAGTGAGACTGTAGCATGCCAATACCCCTTTACAGTATCAATACAGAATAGGACTGTTTGTTTGCTGGCTGGTTGTCATAGCTCAGTGGCAGAGCGCTTGTGCGTTAATGGGCTAAATTCCCGGTGGCGACCAAACATTTTTAATTCTGTACTGTTTAAAAAAGCCTGTGAAAGAGAGAAAATAAATCTAATGAGTAAAAGAAAGCTGAGAAAGAAATTGTGAAGATTGAAACTTTCTCACTTAAAGGGGTCCAGAGAGACGCAAAGGCAATATGTGAAAAATCTTAGTCATTGCCAAGGAATCAAACTCAGGAACCCTGGCTTTAGCCACCAGTGCTCTAACCACTGAGCTACGACAGCCCACAACTTCCATGACTTTCACATTTTACTTTTATACTGTTTAGTAGTACCGCTTGCTGCAGTCTCATTTTTTATGAAGGGTCAGGATGATAAAGCCTTTTCAATCCACTAATTATGGCTCCTCTCCAGAGGGGGAGATGTTTCTAGTCGACACCGAAAAGGTTTTCTGATGGCACACAATTGGTAATCTGTTGAGTATGAGACTGCAGCAAGTGATACAACTCAACAGTATAAAGGTAAAATGTGAGCGTCTTGGAAGTCGTGTGTTGTCATAGCTCAGTGGTTAGAGCACTGGTGACTAAAGCCAGGGTTCCCGGCGACAACTAAGATTTTTCACATTTTTCCTTTGCTTCCCTTTAAGTAAGAAAGTTTCAATCCAGTTTTATGAAGGGTCAGTAAGATACATTTCAGCATGCATGGCTTGAAAATCCTATATATGGCTCAAATGGCAGGATATTATATATCTAGCTCATGTCCACCAGTATGTACATAGTCACATAAAAAATCTCAAATCTAATCTGAGAAGTTAAAAATGAACAGTATTTCTTTCACGTTTTCTGTTTTCTTGAACCAGACATTGCTAGCTACATATACTGTCTAGAATTTATAGATTAGCTCATTATGACAAATTCATGTGTGTAGATGTGACATATAGCTACTAGAAGATGCCATGTGATAGAGGAATGAAACTATGACCATAAGACAACTAGTGAGCTGAACAAAAATTTTAAAAAGTTGGATTATAATGCTCATAATATTTTTAGCATCCTTACGTATTTTTTTCAATCATTTCAAATCAACACTTTAACTATTTATGTGACCTGCAATTTAAATTCTGCATTTACTATGTGTTTAGCCCAGTTCAGGATTGGAAGAAATTCACCCCTTTACTAGTTAGATACAAAACCTTATTAGAATTGGCACATGTGTCCCTCATTATTAAAATTTTACAGTGATGAATTGCCTCACAAAATTGAGAGGTAGAATTAAAGAATAGTAATTGTAATGACAATCCAACACTGTAATTAGACACTTCTTAGATACCTCAAATTTTCTGTTTATTAATACTTACACAAAGTTACCTGTAATTGTATACAATATTTGAGCATTTGCACTGTAGACAAGAGATTGAAATCCAAAACTGAACAAATTTATACTGAGTCGAAAATCTCCACGTGTAGAAATTAGATTATTGACATTTATAATATGAACAGTTCCAGTGAAATAAGCTGAATTTTCATTTAAATTTATTTGGTCTCCAGGCGAGAAGAAGCTTTGAAGTTGTCCATTAGCAAATCTGAAATTACGTTCTGTAATTTCTGTACTGAGTAAATTTAAGCTACTAGAATAAAAATTATTGTCTATATCTACTGATCTTCTCAACATCAATGTGAAATTCATTACT
>WLWD01002202.1_pt1 | contig 22676 bp, 13 predicted proteins | sample 6712731 | NCBI WGS metagenome assembly WLWD01 (sample SAMN12718690, study PRJNA576275) | sponge metagenome | isolation source: marine sponge | host: Mycale hentscheli | place: New Zealand: South Island, Marlborough, Capsize Point | collected 2014-11-01
ACTCCTACACTCTATCTTGTCATAATCTGCTTCTTCCAAGTTAAAATCTGAGTCATCTCTCGAAAGGATTGGAAATTGACTAAGATCCATGGTTTTAACAGTCTCCACCTACGTACAAAGACTCATGTATATTACTTGACTACATTTGATGATTATAATCAACTCACACATAATGAAGAATTGACAAACATATCTTCAGACTCAACTTTCCAATTTTTCACTTTTTGGTCATATTGATTTCCAAGTTTGTCGACAAGTTTTATTGTCCTTGATTGTGAAAGACATAAACCAAGCTTTTGAAGCCGTTCATATACCTATAATTTTAGTTAAATATAATATATAGCCATCATTAGAGTTATGAAATTCATGTGTATGACGTACATGTTTCAATGCCTCACTAAAAATATCTCACAACAAATTATTGCTTAGTACCTGCTTTGAAGAATGCCCATTATATAAAACCAAGGAAATTAGTCGCTGAAACTGGCACACAGATGCTTTGCGATGCTTGCAAATCATGGATGTGATGGTTGAGATGAGAATGTTTGTGTTCGAGTGAGGTTGCCTCGTCTTCATGGCCCATCCTAGCAGCAGAAAAAGAGTAGGCGCCCTATCGTGCACCTCACAGATGATGCGCTTGACTAAACCATCCAAATCTTTGTTAGGCTCTTCAGTCAACAGACTTTTGTGAGTATTTGAACAAAGAAATATCACTTCCTTCTGTAACATTTGGCCTACGACATCTAGTATTGCCTTTTTCGCTCCTTTGTTCTGCATGGTGGTCCGTGCGAAGGAATTATAGTTCCTCCTTATCAGTGGTCTACATATTCTTCTTCTAGTTGGAGTAAAGGCATACGATTTTTGTGTTTGTGACTTGTATAGAACACGTGCCTACAATATAATTTTTATGTCACATCATAAATATAAAATTGATCTGATAACAAAGTACCTGATCATGATATACTATCTTCTGAAAAAAATTTAAATATAAACTCTGTTTAGTTTATGTTTGCATTAATTCAGTGTTGTTTTGTTTGTTTATTGTTGTTGTCACTTTTTACTAGTTATACACATTTAATCGTTACGTAAAAATTAAATTATCTTACTACAATAGTTGGAGACTCAGTGCTTCCAGATGCTACCATTGGTGCAGATCCTAGTCCTCCTTGTGATCTAAGTGACCTTCGTGCTGGCCTAGCAATTGGGGATTGATCAGCTGCTACTCTACTAGAGGGCAACCTGTGCAATGCAGCTCCGAGTTTGTTGCTGATCTTCTGGTGGAGGTTTGAACATTTATCCAGCATTGTAGCACAGCTTCTGCAAATGTATCCATCATGCATTCTAGACACATCAATGCAAGCTCTCAGCTCAGATGCAAGGTAGACTAATACTGAGAGTGATTCCTTGAAATTAGGATTTGCAAGCCTTCGCCTCCTTTTTTTCTGCTCTCCGCCAGAAAGATCATCTCCACAGCAATAGCAACAGCAGCTTTCTACCTCCATACCAAAAAAATCCAACCTCGAAAGAACAAACGCTAAACTGCAATAAACTCTGCCACAAAATCTCAATGTCCCTGCCAACGTTAAAACTTCGCGATGATTTTATTGCTCACTCGAGTTATGTCATAAGCAATACACAATTTATATGTTTCCCCTGAAATCCAGGGGAAAGTCACCAAACGCATACGTTAGGGTCACCAGACCCTACCGAGCGGAGCGGTTGGGTAAAGGGTTTGGCGCGCCAGACTACTTCTTGTTGTCTCATATTCGTTTACAGCAACTCTCCATACGTCGTCTGAGCTCACGGGCAAGGTGCACCAGGCTTCCTCTCCTCCAGTAGCCGTTCTCCGGACTCTGCGCACCTGAACTCAAGCGGATGGATCCACCTACCAGGCTCTATTTCTGCGGAGCGAAGACTTCCCAAGCTGCGCAGATCTAATACCTTCACCTCTGGCTATCTCCAATAAACTGCTCTCTCTTCTGACTTTCTTGTTATTGTTGTATTGATGTTTGTTTACTCTTGATATAGGCGGGCTCTTTTTAGAACCAATACAAACTAATTGAAAAAAAAATTGCTCGCGTACTCGTAGTACGAGATATGGGGGTGGGGCTATTTCTTAAGAATTGCGAGTGGAATAGAAGTATCCAATTTTGAATCAGTTTTTCTTGGAATCAAATAATGAGAACCACTATATTTTTTGCACACGTGTAGAACACAAAAAAAAGAAGGGCACCACAATTTGAATTTTTCAAAATCTTATAAAAGGAAAAAAATGTAAATAAATCATAAAGTAATATTGAAATGGCAAAAAACTCGTTGTCTTGCCCTAGAGTATCGTCTTGGCTAGCGGCGTACAAAATTCTGGAGCTCCAACTTGCCGCACCGCTCCAAAAAGTTGTTTCAAAGTTTTACATCGGGGCCATGATATTTCCTTCAGATTCACTCCAAAGTCGGTGTGCAGTATCTTCGGCAGGTACTTTATCCTTCTAGTATAGTAGAGTAGCCCTGCAAATAAAGAAAGTAGCAGAATCGTGCTTAGCAACCAACCGGTAAAAATTGCGTAGGCGGTGTGCGGCCACCCTTAAAGGGTATATTCAATCAAAAAGATAAAAAACCTCAAAATACACCAAAATCACTATAATATCATGTATTAACATTGCCCTTAACCATTTTTGTCAAAACTCACTGCAAACAAAGATATAATACCATGCTTTTCACTCTAAAGAGCCATTCAAGATTCACTTCCTGTTGTGGGCGGAACTTCGTTGTGATGCACATAATATAGGGATTCAACTGACCTCATGGCTATAGCTATGTCAACTGATGAAAGTAACCTGGAAAGTTCTCTAGACCAGGTTAGTTCTGAATCTTCTGGAGAGCTAGAGCTATCCTGTGAGTCTTCTCCTTTTGAGTCTGGGAATGACAGTAGCCCTGAAGGGATTCATCCATTCCTGTATGAGCCAAGTGCTAGTAGCAGTGAAAATGGAGGTAGTGATTCTGCTGTAGAGGACTCCCCAAGACTAATTAATCTGAACTGGTAAAGCAGTGATAATATCTGTAAACTGTCTAGTTATGGTAGTGCATGGTGCAACAGGTGCACATGCACCAACTGCATTATAATGCCCACTGCAATGGAGTGTGTGTGCTGTAGGGAAATTGTACAAATGTTAAATAAAAAGTCTCCTGATGAAGTAGGTTGCATCACTCTTCATCCAGGATTTAAAAAATGTTTGCTTGGATCAATGGGTCCTTGAAACTGCGTGCTACAGTTTTAGACAGCACTGTGGAGAACATGCTATTGAAGGTGCCATTAATGAGTATGTTTTAACATAGCTAACTAAACCACCAATAAACATTTTATTATAATTGCTATTGCAGAAAATATAGGCATGTGGCTTATCGGCAGCTGACTAGGTGGTGTTGGAAATGGCTGGGAAAAGACATTCGAGTAGTGTTGCCATCATGTGCTGTCACCAAAATTAGGAACACCTTTCCAAGTACAACTGGTGAACATACTGGATTCAAGTTTCCTGATTTGGCTTAGAACTTCAATATTAATTTTGTGCTTTTATATTTGTGGCAGATATAGAATTATTATGTGTTTATTGGTCAAATCGTGTCTGTTTCTCCTTTATGGCTTTCTTCTTGTCAGGTCTTTCATTTTCTCTTCATAGAAAGTCTGGTACTGAAAGCTCAGAGTAAACCTTTCCACTGGCCTGCATTTGAAGTAATGCAGACATCAAATATTTTACATAGCCTATAGAAATAAAACAAACAAATCAGTCAAGTTAGGCCTGTGGTAGCACCATACTAACCATAATTGCTCTTCTCCATAACTTCCCTCACAATAAAACCACCTTTCTTATACTTGGGAAAAGAAATTGAGTACTGATCTTTTCCCGTCTTTGTCTTAGCTTGGTGCTTGCTACTATTATGGTTGTAATGTAAAGCAGCCAAGATCAATCTAGAAAAAAAAAGATAAGCAAAATTGAAGTCATTTATGTGACTCCTACCTGGATTTCATTCCCATGTATGAAAATGCTGTAATCTTGGGTGCAAATTGGTTTACCACACTATGAAATGCCTCCAAACATGAAGTCTGATAAGATGTAGACAAGTTCTTGACATCCTTACAGAGTGTTTTGTTTCTAGTCATCGAACAGAGCTTCTCACTAGGTTTAGTATCTGTTGTGTGTTGTATAATAAAATGTGCAGTAGCTATAAGGTTTGTAAGTAGAAATTTTACTTACGATATTTTAGCCACTTTCGCTTACGTAGACGTCCGTGTTCACACTTTCTGTACATCTGTTCATGCCCTTTGTGAACATTGTGCATATGGTTGATCAAGGATAGCCACTTTTCCAAGATAAGGTCTCCATTCCCATCTTTTGTTGATAAGGCACACCAATACAAATGGTTGATCATACTTCGCACCCACTCTCCAACAATTTCACAACCTTTCTCCTTTGCTAATTTAGAGACTTTTTTCCAGAATGCTGCATGAGTTTTCAGATTCAGATATTATGTATGCACTGATAACATTTTATTGCCTTACATTTAGCCACATGCCAGACATCATATCTGTGTTTGATTTCTGGTTGTGTATTTCTTAACCAAGCATCAATTTGCCGGTGTCGGTCAGTCACCAGTAACCCAATGGAGAGATCATTAGAATGAAAGAAATGTAGTCCTCTTTGAAGTCCCTCCATCTCCATGTGGTAGCTAGACTTTACTTCATTACTCTACATACATTACAATACACTATAACTAGACAGGGTGCAGTTTAGTTGTTCTCCCCTCCCCCTTATCCACACAATTCACCACTAATGTAGTATTCCATTACACACTTACCTGAACTAATTCCACATCTAAAATAACGTTATGTTCAAGGTCCATGAGAGTGTACGCTCCATACTTGGCACAGTGACCTGGACTGTCAATACGTCCATCACGCCAAGTGAAAGGGGTTCATCAAACTTGAAGTACCCGGACTAGATTCATCTGTTGTTCACTCCAAACACTCAATATCGTTGGTTGCAAAAAACATTTTTGATGATTGTAGAAGGTACCAGGTGTAATTGAAGCACAATACAGAAAATTGAATATGCGAAGTGATTTGGTTGGCTGAGCTCCAGCAAATAAAATTGCAGCTGATAGAAGGTTGCTGGCAGGAATATTTTAAAGTATAGGTTGGCTTTCCCATTTGCGATTATAATTGCAATGTTCACACGACTGGATGACACACAAAAATGTACCAACTGTATGAGTTTTAACTTCAGATGGCTGGTTGCACACTGGACAGGTCGTGAATAAGGACAGCAAACAGGACTCGAACACTATGTATTTCTTCTCTTGGTCAGGAGATTCTCTGTGTAAGCAAAAATTATTAGAGGATAAATGGGTATAAATAAGTTTTACTTACTCAGCAATCACTGGTTTAGGTTTGGGGTCTTCGTATATTGATTATGAAATTTCTTGGTTGATATTGATGCTCTCGTCATCTGTCATGCTCATACACTGTATTGGCTCTATGTCTGGGGTGGAAGACCTCTGGTAGCCAATAGGTCCAATCTCACATTGCACTCCTGCATCACAGTACTTAGTAGGCTCATCAAAGTCTGTCTGTGTGCCTATGTAAACAATAGAAACATTAAATAAAGTGCAGAAAACCATTGAACATTATAGCTACCTGCATCTACTGATTTTATCCTAACTTGAATCCTGGCATTCTTGCATTTTCTTATAGGAAGAACTTGAACACCCACAGATTTAGAAAGACGCAATGCATCCTGCAGTTATTGTTATAGGAACAACATGTAAACTAATGTATATGCCTAACCAATAACTTACAGTCCTATTATATCAGCTTCATTTCTGTCCACTGATTACTCAGTTGCTACATCTCCATTAGTAGAAGCATCTGCACTTGTAGAGACAATCTCAGAAAGTATCTATAAACAGACCAATACTATATTGGAAGGACAAAGTGTAAGAGTGAGTTACCCTAGCTCGCTCTCTTTTTTCAAAGGCTGATGATTCACGAAGTCGCTTAGGGGCTACATGTGGATGATGGTGGTCTTGGAAAAATAGTGGGCACAGCAGTGGATTTCAGCCTAGGCTTCATTGTTATACCTAGTTTTTTTGAAGTAGTTGTTGTCAACTCAAAGCAATCCTCAGAGAAGTGCTCACAACATACAGCTGAGTATTTGCTAGGATCTTTCCATTTATCTCTTGTCCTCTGAACTTGCAGGGTCCATGCCTTCCTTAGTTTACTCTCTGTTGGAAACTGAAATAGTGAAACACCTTTCTTCTGAGTATTGGAGCATCCAAAAACAATACAATTCCTTCCCATACTTCAGATTGGTACTACCACTATGACCATGAAGTCAATTGAATCCCTACATGTGCATCACAACGAAGCTCCGCCCACAACAGGAAGTGAATCTTGAATGGCTCTTTAGAGTGAAATGCATGGTACTATATCTTTGCTTGCAGTGAGTTTTAACCAAAACTGTATAGGGTAATGTTAATACATGATATTATAGTGCTTTTGGTGTATTTTGAGGTTTTTTATTTTTTTCATTGAATATTATACCCTTTAATCTACATACATGATTATAATAAAGCTCATCAAAATTTGATTAAAGAATTGACAATTGAATTGCACTTTGTACAGCTAATAATGATTGCACTGTAGTACCAACTGTTCAATATGTGCCTGAAAATGGAGCAGCTTTAATCCATTGTCAATCTTTTCAGGAGCCTAAGTGGTATTTTCAAGGCAATAAAATATCGTCTAATGCTGGAATATTTTTACTTAACAATATTATTATGATTGCAAATGTGAATCAAAGCAATTCAGGTGCCTATACTTGTAATGGGAGATATTCTAATGGTAGTCACTTCACTGAACATGCTACAGTTCATGTAAAGGGTTGTAAGTATTTATATTGTCACTACATAAATAACTCAGTTTAAAAAAGTTTCTCTCTTTATTGGAATCAAGGAAAACATTCCTGTATAAAACCTTTTAAGTTGTCATATCCCCTATGAACATGTGGTATAAAAACATGCTATTGCAAAAATAACCTGGCTTAATAAGGTGTATGTATAATTACTGCTTAACTGAACAAAATTAGTTGGTGCAATATTTCGGTAGGTATAACATATGGTGTCTACCCTTCAATAAACAAAGTGAGGATTGGAGACCCAGCATATTTCAAATGCATATACAATGGCAGAGTCAAGTGGAAATTTGAAAATAGAGATATTGATTCAAGTTTAGTCTATGATGCCCATATACTGTTATTTACACAAGTTCAATTAAAGCATTATGGAACCTATAATTGCTATACTTATCATAAATCTAGGTGGTTGCTTCTACAGAAAGGTCAAATGATAGTTGTTGGTAAGTCTGATTGTTGCATCAATAATGTATTATCCTTTTATGCCAGTAAACTAACTTCCTGAATAGTATTTGTTTGATTAAGTATAGCCATCCTTGATTATTAAAGTTTAAACCACTAATCATAAATGTTGTATTAATCAAACGTTCTGCTAGCAATCATCAGTGAAACATAAATAGTAACTGATAGAAATGATGCTGTAGCTATGGTAATGTTATAAATATGTGACAGTCTATGGGAAAAGGGGGCACTTCACTTAAACCAAAAAAATTGAGTTTTTATGCTAATATAAAGCTACAATTTATCTCAACTTAGTGCTAAAATACTGGAGGGTAAAACCTTTGACGGCATTGAACTGGGCTGTATTCAGCGAACCAATTGAACTAGAAATCGAGAAAACATAAATTGAATTTCTACTTCCGGTATAATTAATGTTTCGTATACTTAACGGCGTACTCCGCATACGCAATTAAATCGTAGCCGCTTTTTAACGGCGACTAACGAAGTTTGCGTAAGTTCTTTTTAGCTTTCAGAGCGTCTCCCAGTCTGTCTTGTCGGAATCCTTGGCTGCTCTACTCCAAGTAGTGGGTAAACTTTCAACCAGAGGTAAGCTGTAGATTGCATGCACTATTCTCAAAGCTATGCCGTTTTTTTTTTTAGATGCTTGTTTGAAACTCCGCCCATTCCCCGTTTATTGTACTTCGAGAACGAGAGAGAATAAAAAGTAGCTTGTCTTTCCACGGCACGCTTGGGGTCCTTTAAGTTGTTTCGGCATTTGAAATTTGGCGTAGAATTAGAGTAAGGGTCACTAAGACTAATTCTGCAAAAAACAAAAGGAGAAAGAAAGAATTTTTCCTATAACGTACTGGAGCCTATATCTCAATTTCAATTTTTGCGTGAAGTGCCCCCGTTTCCCATAGACTGGCACATATGTTTGGTGATACTAGTAACATCTCAAGCTGGGAAGTATCCCAGTGTCCCTATTCATGGCTTTGTTGCCTGGTTTAGATGTAGCAGAGCTACAGAGCTAACCGAGTGATTAATCCTTTGACAGATATGTTTAAGTTTACAAAAGCAACTGAAACAGGTGAGCCCATCACAGTAGGGATTACCAGTTTCAGCTGAATATCAGCCGAAATGTTTGATTGATAAGACATTGCTGACTAGTGGTTAAAGAGTTCCCTGCCACTGAAACCTGTTGTCGTTTAATTATTCAGTATAATACCTCACAACCTCCGATAACCTACTACGATAGCAGCTCTACTGTTTCTGTGCCACTCCCACATACTGTCCATTTTTTTGTGTGCCGGGAGGTTCGGTTGCTAAATGGTTCGTCCTGCGCCATAGGTTTACCTGGTAATTCGGCGTGAGTTCAGGACTATTGTGCATATGTGACCGTTTTTGGGAAAATCGGCGTAACGCGGCAAACAATTTTTTTCAGTATCCCGCCTTATGGGTCGATTATTTTCGAAAAAAATTTTATGGTAGAAATGGATAGACACCAGTTAGCTCTAGCTTATGACGCATTGTAAGCTCTGGCCGTGCTCTAGAACTCTCACTAGGAGGCTAGAAACACTAGCCGGTTTGACTCGTGTAGGGAGCGGAGCGTTGCTAAGAAATTATTGGGGGGCTTTTCACTAACAGCGGGAAAAAACTGTAGTTAACTAATCCATTTACTATTCTACATAATCCCATACTCACGCAATTCTAGCCATCATAGTTTCTCAAGGAGCCCTGCATTAAGCCTTTTAAACTTCTTTCAATCCACCTGTAACCGGTTTATTCCACAGTGTCTCGGAGACACGCAGTAATAGTATACGGACACAAGGCACGCCCCCTGACCTTAGCAACACCTTTAAGTGGCGTTTTTTCGTAATCAGCAATAATCAGTTTAGCAAAAATACTGAAGTGTTGTAGGGCGTAGGGCGAAGACGTCTTGTGTTGCAGCTTCCAAATTAGGAGGACGGCATCCCAAGGCCCCCTGCAACCTACTGGTAGAATAAATTAGAAAACTTTAGATGCCCCGTTTAGACCGATTTTCCCCAAACCGGTCACATATGCGCGTTATAGCTGGTTAGCTCATGAATTATTCACGAGTAACCATCGGTTACAGGTATTATTATATAGATGCCAGTTACTAAGATAAGAAGATAATGTCAATTATAACGATAAAACTAATTGATTTATTTGTATATGATACCATAAATTAAGCATACAGATGAAATGATAAAAAAAAACAATAAAAATTGCTACATATTTTATTCCTTGCAATTTAGTCAATCATATCGGTAATAAAATAGCAGTAAAACGTGACCACACAATAACAATATCATGTATTTCTGCCAATACACCTAAGTGGACTCATAATGGTGGCCCACTTTTGAATAATGTGGCTACAATAGCAAAGGGAATAAAAATAACACACGCAACCACAGCCAACAGAGGAATTTACCAATGTGAAGGCTATACATTAAGTTATGGAAAATTTATGAAGCAATTTGAGCTTTTTGTATATGGTAATATTACTTACAATGTAACTGATGGGTTGTATTTACTACTTTTAGGAAATAATATATTTAACAATGAGCATAATAATTGGTAACTATGTAGCTATGTGGCTACTGAACTACTCAGGATGTGGTACTTTCAGAGATTTTGAGTCAGATATATTCATGAATTTTCGGCTATGGGTGAGCCTTCTAGTGAATCTAGCTTGCACAACTGAAACGATTTGAAGTGAGGCCAACTATATTATAGTCAGCTAAAGTGAATCACCTATAAGGCTGAGGAGGACATTCGTAAAAAAATGTATTAGCTACTACTCAATCGCTTGTCAATTCATCTCAAAATTGTCACTTCATTCATTCTTTTGCCACCGCATTCAATGGCCAAACCCAATTCACAATCTTTGTCATTCACTTTAGCTGACTATATATAGTTGGCCTCACTTCAAATCTTTTCAGTTGTGCAAGCCAGATTCACTAGAATGCTCACCCATAGCCGAAAAATCATGAATATATCTGACTCAAAATCTCTGAAAGTACCACATCCTGAGTAGTTCAGTAGCCACATAGCTACATAGTTACCTATAGATGCCAGTTACTAAGATAAGAAGATAAAGTCAATTATAACGAAAAAAAAAAATTGATTTATTTGTATATGATACAATAAATTAAGCATACCGATAAAATGATAAAAAAAAAAAACACAATAGAAATTGCTACATATTTTTATTCCTTGCAATTTAGTCAATCATAGCAGTTAGTCTAGGACCTGGGTCAAAGTTGTATGCGCCTTCATTTAGGAGAGGGTATCTCAACTGATTTAGGGTAATTTGACCCCAAGGAACAACTTGGGAACTGTGAGAAGTTGTGAATCCGGGGCGAAATTGCCACGCCCGTTTTTACGGCACTTAAAAAGGTCATATCTTCTCAACCGTTTGAGGTACAGACTTTCTGAGGCAATCAAAATGTTCGGAATGGCCATGTTTAGGGAGATCATTGTTGAGTGTAAGACCATAGCACCAATAGTTTTTGAGATATAGGCAAAAAAGTGCCAAAAATGAATTTTTTGGTGTGAACTAGTTATAATTATTATACTATGATCCCAGGTAGACAGACATAGGAGCCCAGATTGACATAGTTATTGTTCTTTGGAGCCCAGGTAGACATAGTTACAGTTCTTAGGAGCTCAGGTAGAAATATTAAAAGCCCAGGTAGACACAGTTACAGTCAGGTAGAAATATTAGGAGCCCAGGTAGAAGGCTTTGAAGTTGTGCTGAAAACCACAAAATTCAAATGCAGCTGCTGAGCAAGCAGCTGCATGCACATTTTCTGGCAGAGGAAGGTAGTGCAAGACCTGGAGAGAGTGCAGTAGAGCCCAGACATCAATGGTAAGATCTTTATTACGAATAGGACTATAGATAGATGAGTTGATGAAGTGCACATTTTCTTCCAGGATGAAGTACAACTTACTGCACCTAAATCTATCAATCTTGAGGAGTGTATTCTATGTCAAAGAAAGAAGCGATCAGAGTACCTTTCTAGTGGAGAAATTGGCAGGGGTTGCATCGCTTCACTTGCCAAGTGAACAGAAAGTCAAGATGCTGGGCTAACTAGGGTCCTCCAACTGACTGTGTCAGAGCAGAGTAACATGAAATATCATGCTTCATCATGCTACAGGCGGTTTCAACTGGATATGGGTAAGCTTGTTAGCCTAGCCCAACCATCAGTTGATCCACCAGACCCACTTCAGCAGTCCCAGGAGCCTACTTATGAGCAGTGTGAACAATCAGAACCTAGTGTCTCAAGCGAGCAGCGAAGCAAACGATTTATGCCGAGTGAAACAAAAAATGTCTATTTTTTGTGGAGCAGATCGCAAGACTGTTAAGCAAAAAAAAGTTCGCACACTGTATAGAATCTGTGAAAAGCCAATGGCACAAAAACTACTAAATGCAGCTATGCTTTTCAAAGATCACGTGTACACCGAAACAGCAGCAATGAGTGGGGTAGATGATGTTTTTGCAGCTGATATTTTTTATCATGACTATTGCTGTAAGGCTTACTTCAATAAGTATCAGTCTAGAATAGCAGAGATCATAAGGAACCTGGAAATGGAAGACTCAGTAGCTGCAGCAGATGACTCCTTCAAAGCTAGATTATTAGCTCTTCAGCTGGAGTTCAGTACTTCAGCATATAGTCCGAGTTTCATCAGGGATAGGTTAAATGAAGGTTCAGCTGATGTGGTGTCTAACCGATCTGTGAAGCAACTGATCATTGAGCTGTATGGTGATGCTGTCTGCTTTACTTACCCAAACAACAAACGAAAATCTCAGATGGTACTTGGAACTAACAGTTCTATAAAACCTTTAGTTGAATCTTTGCGAGTTTCAGCAGCCCAAAAAGTTGCTACTGAACTGGCGCATCTTGGACTGAAGATGAGCTTGTGTGAGCCGCAAGACCTTCAGCTCTCCATGGACAAATTTCAGGGCAGCCCACCACCCTCATGGGTGGAATTTTGTTCGCACATGTTCAAGGGAAAAACAACTGCCCAGCTCAAGATTGATGTAGTCTTCAAATTATTCACTACATTTTGACTGATGGCACTGAACCAACACCCTTCCATGTCATGGTGGGCCAAGGAGTGCACAGTCTGACACGATCAAAAGAGCTAGTGACTGCTCTCTATCAGCATGGAGTAAGTGTCAGCTACAACACAGTCAAGAGAATTGACGTAGACCTCGCTGAGCAGGTAATTGCTACAGCACAGGGGAGTAGGAAGCCAAATTGGATTGGTGCGGCTACTAAACCACACCTACTTTACCATGCCCACTTTGCCACACCCACTCATTACTTAAAATATTGAATATGATTAATAGAGAGTGGCAAGCACTAAGCTCATGATTACTAATCCTAACAACTGCATCTTTCCAGTTCGAATATCCTTTGCATACCTAATAAAAAATGGAATATTGAATAACCCACTAATGTTACTCCAGCGATCAAGTATAAGCCCATTTTAATTATGTTACAATGCAAATGATTTAATTAGTAAGTAGTTATACATATTAAATTAAAGTAGTTATTATTTTTTAAATATTATATATATCATATAGCTACATAGATAGTAGACACAAAAGCAAACATAAGACATTTTGATTTGCAAACAAAAAATAAACTGAATCTACAATAATCAACACTTGCTCTGCTTTTGTTGCAGTCTTAGCTTTATTTTCTTTAAACATTCTCAAACATGTGTGGCAAAAACCCACATCATTAGACTCCTGGTAATGCAAAAACGGCCATTTTGCAAACCAACAATGCTGGAAGGATCTTTGGACTACGTTGGTTTTTCCAAAAGATCGCTTTGGAAAGCTAAAGGACGGTCCAGGCTGATGTGGAGTCTCTGGGATATCTTCGAAAGTGCTCGATACTGGCCATTTACTCCCCGCCAAACTACTTGAAGCTAGCTATATACCGATAACTACCACAAGATCTGGTAAGGTAAGCCCCGGTAAGAAACACGCCCCCTAATTTGTTAAATATTGGTGCAGCCATGGCCGCACTGGCCGCAGTAGTTCCGACGCCCCTGCAGCAGGTGACAACAGGGTGCCACTTCCAGCAGTCCTTGAAGCAACAAGCCCACTGAATGGTGCATTGGATAACTTTGACCGCAATGAAAGCACCCTGGCAGGAACAGGCTCATCACACGACACGACACTATCCTTATTCTCTTCCAAAATGTTCCACTTATTCTTAAGAAACCACCACGGGAAAGTGCGATCTCAGCAAGGTCTCTTTTCACCTGGAGCAGGACCACAGTCTAAGGTCAGTTGTCAACAGCTCATTCCTATGGGGTCATTGAAGGAACGTGGGTTGATACCAGCTGGCTACAAGGTAATAGAAACTTTCTCTGATTCTATTGCACTAGGCCTCACATCATCATCAATTGATGATGAACAAATACTGCGCTCTGCACCAGAGGTAGAAGTGGAAGTCTTTCCAACAACAGCTTCTGTTACAGCAGCTGAGAGCTCCACAGAAGGTCAAGAAGGTCCTATGCTGATCTCAACACTGGATGCAGAACTCACGTCAACAGATGCCTCTTTTGCAACCATAGAAGATAGTGCAATGCTAGTCTTGACACCAGATGCAGAAGCAGAAGTCATGGATGTAGCGTCAGCTTCCTCTTTAACAGCCGGAGACTCCACCAAGTCGATTAATTCTGATTATTTTCTGTGGACAATCAACCGGTATTCAAAAAAAGCACCTGACAGCGACTATGTTCCAGGCTTCACAGCAGCTAGGAGCACCACAACAAATTGTAAATTTCATCCCACTACCACAATTCTGACCCCAATCCTTCCATATCCAGCAACAACATACGATTCAGTATTCACAACTATGGTCAACTTTCAGGATGCTCTGAAACAGAAAGGTGATGCATATGGTGCATTGTGGGCTGATGAGGGTGTATACCGTATTGCTAAGGAAATTCAACTCCTGAAGTCAGATCAGTTTGACAACATATTCCTTGGTCTTGGTGGGTTTCATATGGAGAAGATCGTATTGGCCTGTCTTGGTCTATAGACTGGATCCTCTATGTAAGCGCTGTAGAGAGGGCAACTTCATTGTTCTTCTTTTTTGGAAGAATTAACTACTGTCGATGGACACCACTGTTCTTACAAGATTGCTACCAACTGAAAGAGAAGTTCCCACTCTTATATGAGTCCTACATGAATGGTGGATTTGTCATGAACACTACCAAGAAAGGCAGTGGAGTGCCCTTTGACCAGGCACTGGAACAGTGCTACAACCGGCCTGCCAAAGTGAGTGGGGGGATAATTGGTGTCACTCAGAAAAAGGATGCAGTAGCTCTGTGGGGAATTATTAAGCACACAAAAGATCAGTACGTTGACCTCCTGAAGAGGAAGAGAGATGTCTCAGGAGAACTTTCACTTCATCATGACTTTAGCCCTAGTACTGCTGCTACAATAGTCACTATGGTGCAAGTTATAGTGAACTATCTCCAAAAGGTATGCAATCCTCTGCAAGACCAGGTAACACTAAAGAATATTCTCGTGACCAACGTGAGAATTGACAAGTTGATAGGCTGTATGAAGGAGGGTCATGAAGGTTTTTCCAATTTTGTCGAGGATAGACTCAAGAAAAAATCATTATCGATTTATTCAACCAATAGCAAAATCAAGTTTACACCCCCCAAGACTAAGTTGAATCTTGCATCCAAAGCAGATGTCAAAAGTGAAACAATCAAGGCTCTTATGTATTTAAAGTATGGTTGTCATCGAGGGTTCACAGTTGAAGAGCTACTCCAGCATGAGATCACCAATTTGGCATTTTTCTTAGTTGACAAGTTACCCTCAGCCCGCATGCGCGAGAGGGTTATAGTTGTCAGTTTGTCATTCTTCTGTCGTCCATCAACAGCAGGATCTCGAAGATAGCGACTTTTATGCCCCTGAGAGAGACTAACCAACTAGGCAACAATATAAGTCCCTTTAATTTGCCCCTTTTTGGAGTTTAGGCTTAGTTTTTGAAAAAAAAACTAGAGAAAAGGCTGAAAGTACGGAGAGTACTGCTATACGGCTACGCCCATTCATTTCTTTGTCTGCCATAGTATCACTTGTGCTCACTTGAGGGTACACATTTTACCGCACTTAGTTCAAACTTGTTACTTGCGTTTTATTGTTTTAGTGCTATCAAATCTTTTGTCTGGTGTTTGGAAGTTTTTTAACTAGCGCTGAGGGGTTTGCACTATTAGTGGTCTAGTTCATTTATTCATTCCTTTATATATTTGTCACTCTGTCAACAGCAGATCTCGTAGGTGGCAGACATTTTTGCCTTGAGATAAGAGGATCTCAGATTACAAAACGGTTAAAGTCTACTTTGTAATTTACGCATAGCTTTTGAGAAAACCGGTGAAATACCATACCTGACACTACGGTGAGTGAATCTATATAACCACACCCATTCATTATTTTTCCTACATTTAAAATCACGCATGCTCATGGGGCGTTAAGTTTTTACAGCGCTCGGTTCATCGTTCCAGCGCCAGTCTTTTCCTTTGTGCGCAACGTGCAAGTCAGAAAGGCCGACGTTTGTGCGCTTAATTGACTTCTTAGCCCAGTGATTTTCTTGGTTTTGTTTTTGCTTTGTTTCGTTTTGTCTTTGTTTTATATGGGTGTAATACAGTGGCTACGCCAGTGAAGTAAGTCGTAGGTTCTAGAGAGACCAACGAAACCAACTCAAACTCAAGAGTTGCGCACTATTTAAAGTTTGGTAAGGTGGATGCCTATTGCGAACGCTTCGAGCACTCACTGCTGTAATGGTACAGCCAAGTGCCTGAGATGCGACCAGGTTCCGAGTGGAGTTTCCCACTGGTCCTGGTTGAAGGCGTCTCTCCTGTGTAGTCGCTCAACCTTCGCAGTGTGCTAAGCCACTCACCAGCCGCCTTTCTCGCCTCATATTTATACAGCTGGCTATATTTGTTAAAAACTATATTCATGAATATAGAAAAAACATTAGATAGAAACTTTCTCACCTAAGCGTCAGAACTCGACAATTGAGAAAAACCATTGTTATTAAAGTCTGAAATTTAAGGACATTTTTAACCAACTGTAATGGCGGCAAAATTATTGCATTTTTTAAACAAACTGAATAACGCTGAGGTTTTACAGTCTTTGTGTTCTAGTTACAGTACGTTTCAAAGTATTTATGTGGTAAGAATAGCTAAGTATAAGTGATCTGATGTATTAATTAATATCTGAGGCATAATACTTGTCCATTGTTCTGTGTCTATTACTTTGCAGTAAAAAGAAAAAGAACATTCCCGTTTCTTTTAAATGCCTATGTAGGAGAATCTATACAATTCTATTGTTATTCCAATAGTGAAGTTAGTTGGTATTTCAATGGATCTAAATTACCACATGGTAAAAAATATCAATTTCAAAAGATTAATGTGACCTCATTTCCAACTGCTGTAAAGAGGAGTCTAAGCCAAGATAAAGTTAAACAAGTGTATATGTATACATTAACTATTAAAAACATTATATTGGAGGATAAGGGTGAATACATATGCTTCTGTAGAGTCTACCCCAATGATGATCACCTTTTGTTTAATTCAATATCTATGCTAATGGTCAGAGGTATTTTAAACATCTATTACTTGCATATACCTTATACAAATTCTCATAACACTTATATGAATTTAGAACTAAGATTGTATTATTATATTTTTCTGCCTGATCTAATGTTGATTGTATAGCTCAGTCTTGGTAGCGTTTGAGCTTTTCACATACATCTTGAATAGTTCATAATTACTTGGGATTATGTTGCAATAAGTTGTCCAATTATCTATATTTTCATAATCATAGAAAACATATGTAAAATACAGGGAACTTGTGAAAACACTAGATTGTTTACTATTCTTACCACAGTTTGATATCGATTCATAGGCACTGATGATAGCGTTGAAGGAAGTCAACAAACTGGCAATGTAAAAAATGAATTACAAATGAGAAAGCGAGTTAATACGAGTAACTCAAGTACACAATGTGATCATGAAAAAGAAGCTTTTTCAGATAGCTATGAAAACTGTATATTTCCCAAAAAGATTTGCACTGATAACTTGCTACTCTATCATTTAAATTCTGGCAATACTGAAAAACAGCTTGACAGGAAAAGACCCTTAAGTGCAAGTGATGATAATAGAACAGATGATTCAGATTGTTATTATCATCGAGAGGATGATGAATCCAATGAAATTTGGGATTATTTGAAAGAAAACTTTTTTAATAAAGGTAGCTATAATATTATACAACATGAGATTAAATTAAAATGATAAATGCATTAAAATATTCTTGATCCAATTATGAAGTATTTAATGTTATAAAATAATAAACTATAGCTACTCAATTTCTTTGGTGCATGTGTCTCAAATTTTGATATATTAGATGTTTTTGTGTGTGTTTGTGTTTTATCTATTCTGTTTTCAGTCAATAACTAAATCTGATGAAAGTATCTAGACTGATTAGAGTAGCTCTATGAAATATTTACATATGTACATACAAACTTACATATTTACATACATAATTACATATGTTCAGGCATCATAATACATATTAAATTACTAAACATGAATCCTTATAGTCAATACACTGAAATTTACATGATCATTTTAATGATGCATATTATAAAACATACTATCTATAATTATTCAATTCTGTGTTTAATGATAATCTAACCAATACTTTAAACCAAGATTCAACAGAGAAAGCAGCAATAGAAGAAATTTTCAACCAAAATTTTTCAAAAGAAACAGATAATGACTTTGTAAATCTGAACTATTTACAGCCTAATAAGGATATTATACCCACAATCACAGATGAAGACCAAAAATGTCCTTGGGGGGATGAAAATTCCAGTTTATTGATGGACAACCAAACATTTAATGATGAAATCCAACAACTTTTAGATAGTGATCAAATTGAAGTGCCAGGTATTTATTAGTAAATGTAGTAAATAGACTTTTCATATAAAATAAATGCAGATTATTAATTAAAATAATCTGATGGGCAATAAAAAAGAAATCCAATGCATCATTAATTGGTCAACCATGCCTAAAATTACAAGATCATTAATTAAAATGTAAAATTAGATTTTCAATTCTGTGTTTTGTGTAAATACAACCAAGAAATTTACAGACAAGATTTTTCTATGGAAACAGATTATGATTTTTTAAATCTGAACTATTTAATGCCTAATAAGGATATTTCCACAACCTCAAATGAGAACAAAAAACACCCTTGGGAGGATGAAAATTTCAGTTTATGGATGAACAACCAAAAATTTGATGATGAAATTCTACAATTTATAGATAGTGATCAAATTAAAGTGCCAGGTATTTAATTAATTGAATTGGTAGATTTTTTATATTATAATAAATGCAGATATTAATTGATATAATCTGATGGTTAAAAAAAAATCCAATACACTAATAATAATAGGGTTCAGTTTGTGAAATTTACAACATCATTAATAATGTCTACATCAAATGCAAAATTAGATTTCAATTCTGTGTTTAATGTAAATCCAACCAATACAGTTCGTCCAGCTTAAAGAGTAGAAAAGTTCTGTTTTTTGTTAATTGTTCTTTAAATGTATACATGTGCAGTCAGATTGATGTCAGGAAGCTGAAACTTCACACACACACAAATTAATATATATTGAAATTGATTATGTTTTAAAAAAATTTGGTTTGTGGTCACAACTGTGGTAATAGATAGAAGAAGTGACCCTATAAATGGAGGATATTTTTGATGTTTTTAAGCCAGAAAAAGAGTAAATTGAATTTGAGTGTCTAAAGATTTTGCAGACTGAATCTTTGGCTCATTAATTTGATTTGTACCAAATTTTTATATTTTAATACTATTTTACTTATTTTTAATTTCATTTTTTATAAAAAACTGAACTCCCCAAATGCTTTAAGCTGGTAATTTTGCAATTTTGAAGTAAGTGTCTTGGGAATTTAATATAAAATACCTAAATAGTTGTATTTTAATCCATATGAATTTGAAACCCCTATCTTGAAAATTAAGGGAAATAAAAATGCTTTTGTGAGAGTGTTAGTATTTTCGGTGTAAGTTGTGACGTTTGCGGAAGCTCTTATCTCAATGACGACGTATTTGTGATGTCAGAGTGTTGCGCTTGCGCATTTGTGAACTAAACCAGGGGATGTTGGACACGCTGGTAAAACGCTGGAGATGGCCCGTAACCGAGCCACGCAAACAATCAATTAACTTTGGCGCCAAAAACCGCGAAACTGGTGGACACAAACGGTCTCTGAGCTATAACTTGTATGTAGTGTACTAGTCTGAGACAGTCATTTAGAATAACATCCTTCTATTATACTTGCAGGGGAAGCCATTGGAGCAGCTTAAAACTCTGTCTCAACCGTGACCAACTCCACCCTGACTGGCACCAGCTCCGACAATTCCACCAACCTTGTATTGAGACTCCGCTGCGTATAGACTCCATCATCATCACTTCAGTTCTTTCCATCGGGATTGCTACCGCTATACTCTTCAGCCCTATCGCCTACAAGTCTAAATCTTGTGCTGAACTACCCGCTCCCACTAATGAGCAACCAACTCCAAGCAACATCGGAATACGCCATCACTTTTGCTCGAGGGACTAACTATTTCCAAAGTTACAACGGCCATCTCACGGCTCATTTGTATTTCTTATTATTGTTTACAAATGGGCTCTTTTTAGAGCTGTCACAAGTTAATTGATTATCTTACCAAATAAATTGCGCGTTCACGGAGCTCAACGTTATGGGGGGCGGGGTGAAATTGCGAATCAGTTGTCAACTTGAAAATAAAAATAGATATTTCGTGGAACTGGATCACTGAATTGAATCCAAATTTTGCGCACAAGCAAAATACCCCCCTTAGAATAAAGTTACAGAGAGTTTTTTTAGAGTAACGCACGAGTATAACGGCATGAAATTTTACTGTTAACCAAAAAAAATATAGATATTAGAAATATGGCTCTGTAATGTTGCGAAGAAGCCCTCAGGCTACGTCTGGAAAAAAATTAGCGCAGTAGCTCTTTCGGCCGCTTCGAAATAACTCTGAATAGTAGCCAGTGTGCAGAGCTGTATCTCCGTCCCAGGCGGGTCTTCATTCTTCAAATTTGGCTTGCTGGAGTCCTCTATTGTTGCTCATTCTACCTGTAACAACAAAGTAAGCCCACAGTACACAGAAAAAGAAATATAAAGACATAGCAAAACAGTCAATTTGCGAAGGGAAGTTCCCGAATAGGAGCTGCCGTGTGAGGGCGCGGCTCCAGTTTAACTACGAGTTGTGACGTAGGACGGACGAATTTGTGACGTCAAAAAAAATGGCGCTTAATGTATAGAATGTCTATGGAGATAGCGTAGTTCTTATACTTATGCTGTTTTATATGACTTAGTTTCGAGTGGATTGGGATCTAACGACACAAAAAAGGTACGGCTAAGCTTATTGTGATTGCAACTAGTCTAAGTTTTGAGATCTGTACTTTCTACTCTTTAAGCTGGACGAACTGTACTTAAACCAAGATTCAACAGAGAAAGCAACAGTAGGCGAAATTTATGGACAAGATTTTTCTGTAGGAACAGATTATGATTTTTTAAATCTGAATTATTTAATGCCTAATAAGGATAGTATTCCCACAACCTCAAATGAGAACCAAAAAAATCCTTGGGAGGATGAAATATTCAGTTTATTGATGAACAACCAAAAATTTGATCATGAAATTCTACAATTTATAGATAGTGATCGAATTGAAGTGCCAGGTATTTAACAGTAATTGTAGTTGGTAGATTTTTCATAATAAATGCAGATATGTATGAGTAATAGCACGGTAACCGTTTCAATTGCTTTTTGACTGGACTGCTATTGACTCCTAATTGCACATGTTACCGTGCTATTACTCGCTAATAGTAGGCCAGCTTTTGAAAAAAAGTCTTTGTAATTGTAGCTACACTGTATCGTTCAGTCACTATCTCCTTATTTCAGGATTAGCTTCAGTTGGAACTTTCTTTTCATTGTTGGACTCCTCCTAATCTGTTGTAAAACATTCCGCCTAATACGGGCAGAGGTTCCTGGGTAAAGACGGACATTGTCTCCAACTAGAAACTACTGGAACTGTACGTTTCCAAGGTTAACGCTCTACGCGTGCGCAGTTACCCGTACTATTTAACTTAACTACTGAGGTATTTCACTTAGTTTCCACTTAGTTACCGTGGCATTTCAATTAGTTACGCTCTATTTCCCTTTCCCAGCTATTTTTCCCATACATTTTTGTATGGGCAACTTATGCCCTTACTATTATAATTGAAATAATCTGATGGGTAACGAAAATAATCCAATACATCAATAATTAGTAGATTTCAGTTAGTTAACATTGTGAAATTTACAAGATCATTAATGATGCCTACATAAAATGTAAAATTAGATTTCAATTCTGTGTTTTTAAACCTAGATTCAACAGAGAAAGCAACAGTAGACGAAATTTATGGACAAGATTTTTCTATAGAAACGGATTATGATTTTTTAAATCTGAGTTATTTAATGCCTAATAAGGATAGTATTCCCACAACCTCAAATGAGAACAAAAAATATCCTTGGGAGGATGAAAATTTCAATTTATTGATGAACAACCAAAAATTTGATGATGAAATTCTACAATTTATAGATAGTGATCAAATTGAAATTCCAGGTATTTATTGGTAATTGTTTGAAGAAAATTTTCCTTATAAAATGCAGACATTAATATAAAAATATGTTTGGTAACAAAACATCCAATAAGTAGTCAACATTTCCTTATAGTTATAGCTTATCAAATTTATAGGTGTTGTAAATATACCCTAATATATTAGTAACAATACTTTTGTTTTATGTAGAAGTGAGTGAAAAGGTTATATCTAAGACTCAACATAATGCTACTTTAGTATCCAAGGTGAGCAAAATGTGTAATTGGTCCCATAATGGAGGAGAGCTCCTTCATAATGGAGGAGAGCTCCTTCATAATGGAGGAGAGCTCCTTCATAACATTGAAGTAAAACAAAACACTTTGATCATTCATGAAGTCAGGATGGAAAATAGAGGGAAGTATGTCTGTTTAGAGTCCAATTCATTTGGCAAAATAACCAAAAAGGAAATAATATTAATTGTACTTGGTAAGTTTATTGAAGCCGAGCTAAAATTAT
>WLWD01005300.1_pt1 | contig 22667 bp, 19 predicted proteins | sample 6712731 | NCBI WGS metagenome assembly WLWD01 (sample SAMN12718690, study PRJNA576275) | sponge metagenome | isolation source: marine sponge | host: Mycale hentscheli | place: New Zealand: South Island, Marlborough, Capsize Point | collected 2014-11-01
CTCAACAATCAGATATCGATCGTTCATTTCCGCTCACGGTTGTCGAATTGGTCGCTTTAGGGCTGTGGCATGAGATTGGTGCTTTCGGTCGCCTGAAACGCCACCATCGAGACCGTGCCACCGTAGCAATTTCGGCGGTCGGGCTAGTAGGACTCGAATCGCGTCTTATCGATTCACTGTCTGGCGGTCAAATGCAACGTGCGCTGTTTGCGCGTCTGCTGCTTCAGGATGCCAAACTTGTGTTGCTTGATGAACCCTTTACATCGATAGATACTCGTTCGATGGCTGATTTGATTGATTTGGTACATCATTGGCACAACGAAGGGCGTACCGTAATTGCGGTGTTGCACGACATCGAAATGGTTAGGACGCACTTTCCGCAAACCATGATGTTGGCGCGTGAACTTGTGAGTCACGGACCTACAGAAAGTGTATTGACGGCGGAAAACCAATTTCGTGCACGTCAGATGTGCGAAGCTTGTTCAGGCCCACCGCATGTCTGTGGTCGGAGCGCGGCATGATCTGGGAAGCGATCTTCGACCCATTCACCGATTTTGGATTCATGCGCCGGGCCTTATTTGGCTGCATCACGATTTCTGTGAGCGCGACTCCGGTGGGTGTTTTCCTTATGTTGCGACGGATGAGCCTGACGGGTGATGCAATGGCCCATGCGATTCTGCCGGGCGCTGCTGTGGGCTATCTGGTCAGCGGACTATCGCTTGGAGCCATGACTATCGGGGGATTGATAGCAGGAATGACGGTTGCACTATTGTCAGGTTTCGTCGCACGTGTGACTGCTGTAGAAGTTCAGACTTGAGCTGACAGTTACCCGTTTATCAGTAGCTGTCTGTCAGATAGAGTTTAGTTTACAAACTTTTCTTTCCAGATCGCTTTACCGTCGATGAGTGTTTCCATCGGCGTTCTCCCAAGGCACATTTTACCCTGATGAGTTCGTTGAGTATTGTACTTGATAAGCCACTCGTCAAGATCAATCTGTAATTCGTCAACTGAATCATAGATTTTCTTGGGTAGTGTAATCTGAGGTCTGTAATTTAGCTTTCTATTGCAGCTTCGCTATTGGCTTTGGCGGAGTGAACGTAGAGAGCGAAGCCAAAGCCGGTTTTTCAGGCTTTAGTATTGAATGTTGAGCCATCAAGTCGTTCCATGTTTGTGATTTACGCAAATGTGGAGACAACCCAATGACCCAACCTGATTACCCTAACCTATATGAAGTAGTGATGGAACAATTGATTCAACATGGCCCGCAGGCATTTCGTGATGTCATTACCGCGATGATGAATCAGGCCATGCAGATCGAACGATCCCAGTTTCTGGGTGCGGTGCCCCATGAACGCAGTGATAATCGCCGTGGCCATGCCAATGGATTCAAACCCAAACAGGTGGACACGACCCTTGGGACGCTAAATCTGTCGATACCCAAGACGCGTAATCACGGTGAGTCCGGGTTTTACCCGCACAGTCTGGAACAGGGACGACGCAGTGAGCGCGCGTTGATGCTGTGTGTGGCTCAGATGTACGTTAGTGGTGTCAGTACGCGCCGTGTGGAGAAGGTACTGGATCTGTTCGGTATTGAGAAAATATCTTCGACTCAGGTGTCCCGTGCAACGGCTTTGCTGGACGATGCCTTGTCAGTATGGCGGGATCGTGGTCTTGGCGAGATACGTTATCTGGTACTGGATGCGCGTTACGAACGGGTCAGGATGGATCATGAGGTGGTGGATGCGGCGGTGCTCAGTGCGGTGGGAATACTACCGGATGGTCGACGAAGCGTACTGGGTGTGCAGATTGCCACCAGTGAAGCCGAGATCAACTGGCGGGAGTTTTTACAGTCGTTGGTGAAACGAGGCATGCATGGCATCATCTACATTGCCAGTGATGACCACGCGGGCCTCAAAGCAGCGAGACGTGCTGTGTTTCCGGGTGTACCGTGGCAGCGTTGTCAGTTCCACCTAGCACAAAATGCGGTCAATCATGCGCCGACAGCAAAGGTTCGTAGTCGGATTGGTGGTGAACTGCGTTCGGTGTGGAATGCGACGGACGAGGCATCTGCCCGCGCTCAGTTGGAGCAACTGGCGGCCCGTTACGAGTCAGACTGCTCGAAGCTATCGCAATGGCTGCTCGATAACGTTCCTGAAGGATTGACCGTGTTCAATTTACCGGAGTCGCATCATCGAAAGATGAGAACGACGAATGGAATTGAGCGTCCGATCCAGCAGGAAATTAAACGGCGAACCCGGATTGTCCGGGTCTTCCCGAACGACGCATCTTTACTCAGGCTTGTCAGTGCCATTCTCGTTGAGATTGACGATGAATGGAGCAATGCCGACAAGCGATATATCGTGTGGAACGACAATAATGACTCAAACTAAACCGAAGTTACAGACGTAGGGTTGCACAATCGAATCGAGTTCGGAGTCAATGATGGAGAGACTGAAGCATTGAAACGGACCATCCCTACGTATCTAAAGGGGAGGCTGTTATACGAAGATCGTCTCTACTCTAATGTATTGGCAGCGATGAGATCGTCCGTTTCCATCCTATCCGAGCTGGGCTCGAATAGATTTTTATGGCTTACTCAGAGCTTTCTTAAATTAGCAATCTTAAAACAATCAGGAGAATAGTAATGGGTTTACTCGATTTTGCAGCAGACATAGGTAAAAAGTTATTTGGCGATGATGACGAAGACGCTGGCGACAAAATTCGTGACCATATCGAAGAAGATAATCCTGGCGTTGAAGGGTTGAGTGTTTCTGTGGAGGGTGGTGTTGCTAAAGTATCAGGCAAGGCTGAGGATAGATCGGCGTTTGAAAAAGCGATATTAATGGCGGGCAATGTATTTGGAGTCTCTGAAGTACAAGCAGATGAGCTGGATGCTCCCGCTCCTGCAGAAGGAGAAAAAGTGGAATTCTATGAAATTAAGTCCGGGGATACACTTTGGGCGATCGCTGCTAAGTTTCTAGGAAATGGTGCCAAATATACAGAGATTTTTGAGGCTAATCGTGAAGTGATCAAAGACCCGGATTTAATCTACCCAGGTCAAAAAATTCGTATACCAGTGGAGTAAAAGATGAAAACAAGAGCAGCCGTTGCCTACCAAGCGGGCAAACCACTTGAAATTGAAACCGTTGATCTTTCTGGACCTCAGGCGGGCGAAGTACTCGTTGAGATTAAAGCAACCGGTATCTGTCACACTGATGAATTTACACGATCTGGCGCCGATCCAGAGGGGATTTTCCCGGCCATTTTAGGGCATGAGGGCGCGGGGGTGGTGGTTGAGGTTGGTGCAGGAGTAACGAGTGTCAAAAAGGGTGATCATGTAATCCCGCTTTATACACCAGAGTGCCGACAGTGTAGCTATTGTACCAGCGGTAAAACAAATTTATGCCAAGCAATTCGTGAAACCCAGGGGCAAGGCGTTATGCCAGATGGGAGTAGTCGATTCTCGATTAACGGGGAAAAGGTTCATCACTATATGGGCACCTCTACTTTCTCAAACTTTACTGTTCTTCCTGAAATTGCTGTCGCCAAAATCCGTGAAGATGCACCGTTTGATAAGGTGTGCTATATCGGTTGCGGTGTTACCACAGGTATCGGTGCAGTTATTAACACAGCGAAAGTGCAACCAGGTGACAATGTGGTTGTGTTTGGCCTAGGCGGCATTGGGCTGAATGTGATTCAAGGTGCAAGACTCGCCGGGGCAGACCGAATTGTGGGTGTCGATATCAACCCGGATAGAAAAGAGTTGGCTGAAAAATTTGGTATGACCCATTTCGTGAATCCAAAAGAGGTTGAAGGTGATCTAGTTCCTTATCTTGTCGACCTGACAAAAGGCGGTGCTGACTACAGTTTTGAATGCGTTGGTAATACGGATCTGATGCGTCAAGCGTTGGAATGCTGCCATAAAGGTTGGGGCGAGAGTATTATTATCGGAGTTGCCGGTGCAGGCCAGGAAATTAGCACTCGGCCATTTCAGCTGGTCACGGGCAGATCGTGGCGAGGTACAGCGTTTGGTGGTGCAAGAGGGAGAACCGATGTCCCCAAAATCGTAGATTGGTATATGGATGGGAAGATCAATATTGATGACTTGATTACTCATACTATGCCTTTAGAGCGAATCAATGAAGCTTTTGATCTGATGCACTCTGGTGAATCGATTAGAAGTGTGGTGCTCTTTGACCAATAGGTTTTTATACAAAGATAGCGGTGATATGTGCTGATGAGTAGTTCAATGGAAATAGTGAATGAGCAACGGTGTTTCGGTGGCACCCAAGGTGCCTATCGTCACGAATCAGCAGAGGTTGGAACGTCGATGCAATTTTCGGTGTTCCAACCTGATGGCGCCAATAACGCACCGGTTTTATGGTATCTATCGGGGCTGACTTGTACGGAGGAGAACTTTACAGTTAAGGCTGGTGCGCAAAGATATGCCGCCGACCATGGAGTGATATTGGTCGCTCCAGATACGAGCCCTCGAGGTGCCGGAATAGAGGGTGAAGATATCGATTATGACTTTGGATCTGGTGCGGGTTTCTATGTTGATGCCACTGAACCCATCTGGAGTCGGCATTATCGGATGTATAGCTACGTGACTAACGAGCTGCCTGCCTTATTTTTTTCCAACTTTAGTGGGGATCAGGAAAAACAGGGAATTACTGGGCATTCAATGGGTGGGCATGGTGCGCTTACCATTGGATTGAAAAACCCCGATCAATACAAATCAATTTCAGCTTTCTCTCCTATATGTGCTCCTATGCAATGTCCGTGGGGGCAAAAGGCATTCTCAGGATATTTAGGTGATGTAAAGGAAACTTGGAAGCAATATGATGCCGTGGAATTGATTGCTTTGGGGAATCGAAGTGGAAAGATTCTGATCGATCAAGGTGGTGCAGATGATTTTCTCGAATCTCAACTTAAACCTGACGTATTCAAAAAAGCCTGTGAGGCCGTTGGACAGTCAGTGGACTTGAGAATCCATCCGGGCTATAACCATAGTTACTATTTTATTGCCTCATTTATAGGCGACCATATCAAATTTCACGCTGAGAGCTTGAAAGTCTGATCTGTTTATCACTGCTAGCTTGGGTTAGTCTGGCAGCAAGTTGACAAGGATTTCATCGAGGAAGCGATAGCCAAAGGTTGTGCATTTAATACGATCATTAATTGGATCGTAGTGGACCCAGTTTTGATTGATAGCATTATCCAATCCGGTAAGAATATCAGCTCTGGATAGCCCTGTGGCCTTGGTCGCTGAGGATAGATGAAAACCATTTGTTAGCCTCAGCGCATTCATCGCAAACTCAAATAGTAACTCCGAAGTCGGAACTACTTTTGAATTAGCCACGTCAACACTGTTTCTAAGGGATTTCATGTAGTTAGCCGGGTGTTTTTGTTTCCATATACGTTTAATGACGCCGTCTATGTTGAGCTTGGAATGTGCTCCCGCTCCGATTCCAAGGTAGTCTCCAAATTCCCAGTAGTTGAGGTTGTGTTGGCTCTGATAGCCAGGCTTGCTGTAGGCTGAAACCTCATAGCGCAGATATTCGTTTTCCTGAGTCAGACAAATGAGCCTATTTTGTATTTGCTCGGATGTTTCCCCCGGTGGAAGTATCGGTGGATATTTGTCGAACAAGGTATTGGGTTCGATGGTTAGTTGGTACAATGACAGGTGGGGTGGTGATAAATCGATTGCTTGCTGGCAATCATTTAGCGCTTCGTTAACGGACTGGCCGGGTAATCCGTACATCAGATCGATGTTGAAGTTTTGATACCCGGCTCGGCGGGCGGCAGTGACGGCGCCAGAGATGTTGCGTGATTTGTGTATTCGTCCTAATGCTTTGAGCTGAGAATCATTGAAGCTTTGCGCGCCGAATGACAACCGATTTATACCCGCTTGTAAATACGTTTCAAATCGATCGTGCTCTACGGCGCCTGGGTTCACTTCCATCGTAACTTCGATATCAGGCGCAAAATCGAGGCGTTCTCCCAATTGCCTGAGCAGTTGACCCATGGCGGTTCCGGAAAAAAGACTGGGTGTTCCGCCTCCCATAAAGATCGTACCGATTGGCTTATTTGGGTTATGGATAGCTAAGTCATTTTCCAGGTCTTTGATTAATACTTTGGTATAGGTATTTTCGTCGAGCTCAGACTTGAGCTCATGAGAATTGAAATCGCAATACGGGCATTTTTTTACACACCAGGGAAAATGGATGTATAAAGAAAGAGTGTCAGTGGTCACGGATTAACAACATTACATGGCTCACCATTTTGCCAAGCATCCAGCATATCAGCCAGCTGGTGCACAAGTCGCTGCCGAGATTCGATACTCGCCCATGCATTATGAGGTGTTACGATGAGAGTGGGAAGCTTTGTAGTGATAAGAGGGTGATCGCTAGTCGGAGGTTCCAGATTCAATACATCCACGCCTGCTCCAGAGATTTCACCGGTTTCTAACGCATTAATCAGTGCTGATGAATCGACGATCGCACCTCTGGCTGTGTTGATCACTAATGCGCTACTTTTCATTAAACTCAGCTCTCGCGTGCTAATCAATGAGTCCGTCCGTGGGGTCAGCGGGCAATGAATTGATAATACATCCACTGTTTGTAGTAGATCATCCAATGGGACTCGCTCAATGTGATCACCATGGGAGTTGGATGCTAAGGTAGTCGTATTACCACCAAGCCGTTCGCAGGCCAGCACACGCATATCAAAAGCTTTGGCGATATCAGCCACTTTTCTTCCCAGCACACCTAAACCAATGATTCCCATCGTTTTTCCGGCCAGTTCTCGGATCGGATAGTCTAGTAGGCGATTGTGCAACCCTACGTCTGTAACTTTGATTTAGGTTGAGTCATTATCGTCGTTCCACACGATATATCGCTTGTCGGCATTGCTCCATTCATCGTCAATCTCGACGAGGATGGCACTGACAAGCCTGAGTAAAGATGCCTCATTCGGGAAGACCCGGACAATCCGGGTTCGCCGTTTAATCTCCTGCTGGATCGGACGCTCAATTCCATTCGTCGTTCTCATCTTTCGATGATGCGACTCCGGTAAATTGAACACCGTCAGTCCTTCAGGAACGTTATCGAGCAGCCATTGCGACAGCTTTGAGTAATCTGACTCGTAACGGGCCGCCAGTTGCTCCAACTGAGCGCGGGCCGATGCCTCGTCCGTCGCATTCCACACCGAACGCAGTTCACCACCAATCCGACTACGAACCTTTGCTGTCGGCGCATGATTGACCGCATTTTGTGCCAGGTGGAACTGACAACGCTGCCACGGTACCCCCGGAAACACAGCACGCCTTGCCGCCTTCAAACCCGCGTGATCATCACTGGCAATGTAAGTGATGCCATGCATGCCTCGTTTCACCAACGACTGTAAAAACTCCCGCCAGTTGATCTCCGCTTCACTGGTCGCGATCTGCACGCCCAGTACACTGCGTCTGCCATCCGGCAATATACCCACCGCACTGAGCACCGCCGCATCCACCACCTCATGATCCATCCTGACCCGTTCGTAACGCGCATCCAGTACGAGATACCGAATCTCTCCAAGGGCCCGGTCACGCCAAACCGATAGAGCATCGTCCAGCAGGGCCGTCGCACGAGACACCTGAGTGGAGGAGATCTTCTCAATACCAAACAGATCCAGCACCTTCTCCACACGACGAGTACTGACCCCGCTGATGTACATCTTTGCCACACACAGCATCAAAGCACGTTCACTACGCCGTCCCTGTTCCAGACACTGTGGATAAAACCCGGACTCACCGTGGTTACGGGTCTTGGGTATCGACAAATTCAGTGTCCCAAGAGTCGTGTCCACCAGTTTGGGTTTGAATCCATTGGCATGGCCCTGACGGTCGTTGCTGCGTTCGTGAGGGGCGGCACCCAGAAACTGAGACCGCTCAATCTGCATGGCCTGATTCATCATCGCGGTAATGACATCACGAAAAGCCTGGGGGCCATGTTGAATCAATTGTTCCATCACTACTTCATATAGGTTAGGGTAATCCGGTTGGGTCATTGGGTTGCCTCCACATTTGCTTAAGTCACAAACATGGAACGACTTGATGGCTCAACATTCAACACCTAATCCAGAAAAACCGGCTTTGGCTTCGTTCGCTACGCTCACTTCGCCTAAGCCAAACGAACATCGCTAAAGAAATAAATTACAGACCTCAGGGTACACTACCTAGTAGGCAAAAGACATCACTTTCTTGCCATTGATTTTTTTCGACAAGCCGCTGATACCGAACTAGGTTTGTTGTTAAATTTAGAATTAGTGTAAAAACATGTTGTGCCACTGCTGGGGTGGCATAATTCCGGGTATTGCAAACCACGATGCCGCGTTTCTTGCACGCGAGAAGGTCAACGTTATCCGTGCCTGTCGCCGCGATCAGTACTAATTTCAGTTTCTGTGATGAGGCGATTGCTACGGCGTCAAGGCAGACTTTGTTGGTTATTACGATCTCTGCATTGTTGATTCGATGGTTGACTAAGGGTGTTTCAGTATGACCATATTCAGTCCAAGATATGCCCGGCCTTTTTAAAGCTGATAGATCGAGGTCTTCCCTGTCGAAGGACCGTTTATCAAGAATAACACCGGAGATGGTCATGGATATTTAGTTTGGTTTTGCGGTTTTAGTTGTTGTGAGCCTGCTCATCAATCATCGGGGTGCTGGTACTTTACTTTAAGCATACTTGACCGGTCTCGTTTATTTGGCTTATTCCTGTCAAAAGATAAACCGGACCGGAGCTCTTTCTGAGCGTTTAATTGGATTTCTCTGTTGAATTTTCCTTCTTCGGATTCGAAATAAAGTGCCTGCGCTAGTGGTGCACTGAGTCGCTTTTCCGAGAGAGCTATAATGTCAATATGATACTGAAGCTGGTGCTTCCTTATGGTCAATTGATCACGTATTTTGAGCCCTTTTCCAGGTTTTGCTTTTTGCCCATTCAAAGATATATGCCCCGCTTTAATGGCTTCAGTAGCCAGCTTTCGAGACTTAAAAAAACGACTGGCCCAAAGCCATGTGTCGAGTCTACAACTTGGGGGTGATTGGGTGATTGAAGTTTTTGATTTCATCAAACCTGATTAAACGATAGAATCGTTAGTTCTTGTTGATATAAAGATACCATGAAAAACAAAATAATCACTACGTTCGCGTTGCTTTTTGGTTGTCTGCAGTGTCAATCTCTCTATGCCCTGGGACCGATCGATGGCGAAGTGGGAGTGGCGTTTTGGAATAATCATTTCGAAGCGGATATTGCAAATGGAGAACTGGACGTTGGGACCACATTGGCCCATGGGGAAGTGTGGCTTTTCAATGAGTGGGGGGTCCGAGGCGCTTACTATGATTCGGATCTGGAAGAGTCTGAGTTTAGTAATCAGAATCGAACACAATTGGAAGTGCGTAAACGTTTTTTGTCTTTGGGGGACAATAATTTTTTGGCGTTCGGTGCGGGCCTTGAGAACATTGCGTTAAAAAGTGGACAGGAGAGTGATGGATTACGATTCTCCGCAGAAGCTCGACTAGGTTTGCCTTCGACAGTTTTTCTTTACGGTAAGGCCGCGTGGTCTCCCTCTTTGCAATCGACCAGTGAGTTTGACGATATTTCCTCAAATGAGGTTGAAGTAGGGGTTCATTTTACACCTGCTCCATTTGTCTCGTTGAGACTGGGTTATTTGCAGTATGAACTGAATTACACAAATGCCGTGTCGGGTGTGGATGGAGACTCTGCGTCATCCGGTTTCTTTGTTGGTGCCGGAGTGCATTGGTAGTATTTAGATATTCAGTTTGAGCACGTTAAAGGTGAGTGATTTTTATTTTCAGGATCGCTTTTATGGAGTAGTAATCGGAAACGCGCTGAGAGAGGCTTCTCTATAGCTAGATTGTTGAAAATGGAAATGGATGTGTGCTCTTCCGTGATCTATTTCCCAGTAGGGTGGTAGCTGATATGTCGTGATAGTCAAACCACGAAAATAAGTAAGGAGTGAGATTCAAGGGTGGCGTTAGTGAACATAACAGGGAAGTCGATTGCTTTATTGGATGTTCTGGATGAAGCATCGAGAGATGAAGTGTTAAAAAGTTGTCAGCGTTGCCAGTATAAAAAAGGGGATCAGATCGTTCGACAATGGGATGATAATCACCATCTTTATTTCATTGCTCAAGGAAGTGTTAGGGTGACGCTATATTCGAACAAAGGCAAAGAAGTTAGTTTTATTGATTTGCATGCGGGTGATAATTTTGGTGAGCTATCGGCAATAGATGGCGGACTCCGCTCAGCAAATGTGATTGCCTTGACGAAAAGTACTGTTGATGTGATGCCATCCCATGTATTTCTTCATTTGCTTGAAGTTTACCCGGAGCTGAATTTGAATTTCTTGCGTCAACTGACGGCAATGGTTCGACGATTATGTGATCGAATTTTCGAGTATTCCACGCTCGGTGTGAATCATCGAATTCATGCTGAATTATTGCGACTTGCAAAGCAGGACTTGGACCTCGATGGTATTGCTCGAATTAAACATATGCCGACCCATGCTCAATTGGGTAGCCGATTGAGTTGTACGAGGGAGTCGATTAGCAGGGAGCTTAAACATTTGGAGAATATGGGTGTTATCACGCGTAAGCGTCGTCGTTTCGAGGTTGAGGATATGCCTCAATTAGAGAGGCTTGTTAATCTTGATGGAGGTTAATGTTTTACAGCTATGCCCGTTCCTGATTACGCGAATATACATAAGAAGTTGTCAGCACATTCGCCGATCATTTTAAATCCTGTGAATCATAAACAGGCGTCCGTTGCGATGATTTTGGCCATGGACGATGGCCAGCTAAAGATGTTTTTTATTGAGCGAGCGCTTCATAAAAAAGATCCATGGTCAGGACAGATCGCCTTTCCTGGTGGAGGTAAAGAATTCAAAGACCGAGACGTCTTCTCTACGGCTTGTAGAGAAACCCATGAAGAAGTCGGCATGAAATTAGATCATTCAATGTCAATTGGACGATTAGACGATCAGGAAGGTAGAAATAGACGGCAGAATACTTCTTTAGTTATCTGTAGAAGTTCAGACTTGAGCTGACAGTTACCCGTTTATCAGTAGCTGTCTGTCAGATAGAGTTTAGTTTACAAACTTTTCTTTCCAGATCGCTTTACCGTCGATGAGTGTTTCCATCGGCGTTCTCCCAAGGCACATTTTACCCTGATGAGTTCGTTGAGTATTGTACTTGATAAGCCACTCGTCAAGATCAATCTGTAATTCGTCAACTGAATCATAGATTTTCTTGCGTAGGGTTATCTGATAAAACTCGTTAAGAATGGTCTTGTGGAATCTTTCACATATCCCATTTGTCTGCGGTGATTTCACCTTGGTTTTCGTGTGCTCAATGTTATTCAGTGCCATGTAAAGCTGATAATCATGCTGATCGGCTCGACCACAATACTCGGTTCCCCTGTCAGTAAGAATGCGCAGCATGGGAAGGCTGTGCTCTTCGTAGAACGGGAGCACCTGATCATTGAGCATATCCGCTGCGGTGATCGGTGTTTTGGTCGTGTAGAGCTTCGCATGAGCCACTTTGGAATACGTGTCCACGAAGGTCTGTTGATACACTCTGCCGATCCCCTTGAAGGTACCGACGTAATGGGTGTCCTGTGACCCCAGATAGCCGGGATGGGCGGTATCTATCTCACCACAGGCCACATCGTCCTCTTTCTTACGTTCCATGGCCGCGACCTGGGATTCAGTCAAAATCAATCCCTGCTCAGCCACTTTATTAGACAGCGCTTTTAACCGGTCTTTAAAGCACGCTAAACCATGTCGCAGCCAGATACTGCGAACTCCGCTGGGTGAAACGAAGGTACCTCGTTTACGCAGTTCATTACTGGTTCGGCTTTGGCCATGGGCAGGTTCTTCCAGTGCGTAATCAAGCACGATGGCCTCGACAGCAGGATCGACTCGGTTCTTGATGTTCGGGCTGCGACGGTTGCGATCAAGAAGCGCTTCGACTCCTCCTTCATCCGCCGCCGCTTTGTATCGGTAGAATGTATCGCGCGACAATCCCATCACCTTGCAGGCTTTAGAAACGTTTCCGAGCTCTTCAGCCAGATTCAGTAAACCGACTTTATGCTTGATGACTTTTTCGTTAGTATGAATCATTGAGAGTTACCTCGTTGTGTTTTGATATTGTTTGGTAACTACATCAAAACGGGTAACTCTCATTAAATCAACCCTCGCTTCGCTCGGATTGATTTAATACGGTGTCAGATTTGGTCTAAACTTCTACAAGTTATCAGCTGTTTTGTCTTTTACTTGCGAGAGCCGCAGTTGACCATACACAATAATGAGGTCTGAACTTCTACACGTTAGAGCAGCTTATTGATGAATCTGAAGTATTTCAATACCATATGAAACATTCCACACAACCCTACCCTGCCATTAGATTCGATACTGGCCAGATACTTTGGGGGCTGACCTATCGGTTCGTTCAAGATTTGTCCAAAGTTTTGGCCTAACTTGTCTCGAAGGGTATCGTATTCAAACTGTTGTATCTTTATTCTCAACGAAGGCTATATCATCGTTTGCTTCTAGTCTTTGGAACGCCAAGGGCAGGTGGGTGTCTCTTGCGACCAGTTTCATATCGATCAAGCCAAAAAGTCTCCTAAAACTAAATGGGCGTTAATTGAAAGGGGGTATCTCTATTCCTTTAACTTAATAATGAGGTTATCGTCTTCCACGGCAATCATCTCGACCCCATCAGCAAACGCTTTCCATAGTCCTTCATCTGCGCCAAATTCGGTAATCAAGTCCACATTCTTTAGTCCTCCTAACCAAGCGTTGGGGATGGGAATTCCCATAACGCTGACGCCGCGCAATTTAATAATGGGGCGTTCGTTTTCATAACCTAGCTCTAACCCCGCGGTGAGCTTGACGGTTTTCCCTCCGAAAACTGGAAAATCAGGGTCGGGTGTAAACAGCAGCTTTCCGCTAGCGAGTCTATCCGAAAGATCAATTGCAAACTGTTCTGAGAGATCCGTATTGTTCGCTAATAGTGCATTGAGCTCCCGCTCGCTCAGCTTAATAAGGCGATTTGAGCTATCTTCAGTGTATTTCTCTGCCTCCAGAGCGTTACTTTCCGGCTCTTGTTCTGTGGTCTCAGAAGGGTTGCTGAATCGCGTGAACAGATTAACTTTATGGTCAAGAACCTGCTGCTCTGTCTGTGACAGCTCCACTGGGCTGAATCTTTTTGGAAATACGTAGGTATTAAGTATCCAAATGGTTAATGCAGTGGAAACGGCAACGGTAACAATGATGATAACGGTGGTCATCAGGCAACCTGGTTTCCAGGTGGTTTTTGATTCCATGAGTTTTCTTATGCCCGCTTGCTTAAATTGATGTATGAAGGTCCCTTAAGGTGCGCCAATAATAGCATTTTTGGGAATGGATTCTGGAGAGTTTATTCACAGAGCGGGTATATGCTGAATTTGGGGGGCTATTTGTAGAAAAGAAAATGGCATCGAAGAAGGGGAGATTTTTGGAGTAAAATGGTGATGCTTGAAGATCGAATGATTCAAGTATGATTTATCCCGCTTTAAAGGTGGCACCCCGTTTTGTCGCTGCTGTGATAGTTGTTGGCTCATTTAGTTATTAATAATAAATAGGCTAGATGAACAACCTAGAAATAACATTAACTTCTGTCGATGAATGGTCTCGCGAAAATAGAAAAATCCCTTAAAAATCAATGATATTTAGCCCCTATTAGTCCTTAAATCTTCTTGACAGAGTCAGACTCCACTCATATAGTGTATTAATGTGGGTAATAGTGGGGATTTTTCCCAAAACTGTCAGAATATTACAATGATTCGCGGCGCAACTATACTAAATATCGATACCAAGGGTCGACTAGCTATTCCGGGGAGATACCGAGAAGAGCTCGTCGAGCGTTGCGATGGACGTATGGTCGTTACTATCAATAATACAAAGGAGCATTGCCTTTGGCTTTACCCTATGGATGAGTGGGAATTGGTAGAGCGTAAAGTATCAGAATTGTCTAGCTTTAACGTGGGGCATCAAAATCTCAAACGTTTCATTCTCGGGTATGCCAGTGATATTGATATAGATAAAAATGGAAGAATTCTATTGCCAGCACCACTTAGAGAATTTGCACGACTCAATAAATCTGTGTATCTGGTGGGACAGGGAAACAAATTCGAAATCTGGGATGAAGCGCAGTGGAATGCTAAATGCAATCAATGGCTGGACGGAGAAAACAGCTTTGAGGGCCTGTCCGAAGAAATGGCAGGGTTGACTCTATGATGACTGATTCTTCTTCGTCTATTGGTGATCATATCCCAGTGATGGGTGGTGAGGTGATGGATGCGTTGCGCTTGAGTGGGTCGGATTGTGTTGTGGACGCAACTTATGGGAGAGGAGGTCATAGTCGGGAAATTATGTCACGTCTTTCAGAGCAAGGCAGGCTAATTGTCATCGACAGAGACGTAGCAGCCATTAGTGCTGCTCAGGAGGAGTGGGGTGACGATGAGCGGGTAGATATAGTGCATGGTCCATTTTCCGAATTAAGTGGAATACTTGGCGCAAGAGGCCTAATTGGCAAAGTAACAGCTTTGCTATTTGATTTCGGAGTATCTTCGCCGCAATTAGACAATGGTGAGCGTGGCTTTAGTTTTATGCACGACGGTCCTTTGGACATGAGAATGGACCAAAGCAGAGGTGTCTCGGCTGCGGACTGGATCAAGCGAATTGAGGAAGAGGAGCTCGTTCGTGTGTTGAAAAAATATGGAGAGGAGCGGTTCGCCAAGCGAATTGCGAGGGGTATAAAAACAGCTTTGTTACAAAGGGAAATCACTACCACTGCCGTATTGGCAGCGATCGTGAGCGAGGCCATTCCTACAAAAGAACCAGGTAAGCACCCAGCCACGCGTACTTTTCAGGCCATTCGAATTGCGGTGAATGATGAATTGGGAGAAATAGAGCTGGTATTGCCTCAGGCCCTCGAAGCAGTGTCTCCAGGAGGGCGCATTGTTATGATTAGTTTTCACTCCCTCGAAGATCGGTTGGTTAAACGGTACTTCAATGAGCAATCGAAAGGGGATCCCTTTCCGCCCGATATGCCGATTACTAATGACATGTTGAAGCCAAAACTGAAGTTGATCAGCAAGAGGATTAAGGCAGGTAAACAAGAGCTAGATCGGAACCGGCGCTCGAGAAGTGCGGTGATGAGAGTCGCGGAAAAGGAGGCATAAATGCAGAGTATGCCTGTTTTCTTGCTGCTTTTTCTTATTCTTGTGAGTGCATATAGCGTCGTGACTGTTAGGCATGAAAACCGATTGGCATTTGTGAGATTGCAGGGTCTTGAAGAAAAGCGAAGCCATTTGCAATCTGAGTGGGGTCGATTGATGTTAGAGAGAGCGACATGGTCGACTCAGCACAATTTGGCTGAAGACGCAGAAAAAAGACTGGGCATGAGCCCCCCTCCTTATAACCGTGTTTTCACGGTTGATAGAGGGTAGGGAGATGTTGGAAAGCCTATTTTCCCTTACCGAATACATCACGGGGTGTCTTGTTGATGGGTCTTGGTATGCCTATGACTGAGTCGGCCGTGAATCGACCTTCATTGTGGCGCCAGGCCGTATTGTTAGGACTGGTGGCAGTTTGGTTTTTCGCTTTGGGTTGGGAAGTCGTTCGGCTGCAAACTGAGCAGCATGATTATCTTCAATCCCAGGGAGACAAGCGATATTTACGTGAAATTGAAGTCATGCCGGAAAGAGGCGCGATCTTTGATAGAAATGACCAGGTGTTAACAGTCAGTACACCGGTGAAATCACTTGTGGCAGACCCCCATTTGTTTTGTGTCAAGAACGAGAAAATGGCAGAGATGTCACTGTTACTAGATATCAGTGTTGAGAATCTAAAAAGCCGATGTGAAAAGTATGCAAAATCGGAATTCATGTACATAAAAAGACGATTAGCGCCTGCGCTAGTTGATCAGGTAATGGGCTTAGAAATTAGAGGGCTGGAAGTTCGCAAGGAATACAAGCGGTATTACCCAGGGGGCGTGGTTAGTGCTCATTTGGTGGGTTTTACGGATGTGGACAACTTAGGTCAGGAAGGACTTGAGCGTTTGTTCGACAAAGAGTTAAAGGGTAAAGGTGGGCGTACTAGAGTGCTTAAGACGATGACTGGTCAGCATGTTGAAAGTGTGGAGAGTATTCAGCAGGTGGTGCATGGAAAGAATCTCGTAGTGAGCATAGATCAACGTGTGCAATCACTTGCCAGTGAATATTTGAAAGATGCGATAAAAGCGGCAAATGCGGTTAGTGGCAGTATCGTCGTTTTGTCTGTGCCGAGTGGCGAGCTATTAACCATGGCAAACTTTCCTCAGTTTAATCCTAATGACCGAAGTACGTTTAAGCAGAATAATATGCGAAACCGCGCAGTGACGCATCCGTTTGAACCGGGCTCAACGGTCAAGCCGTTTACCATTGCGATGGCTTTGGAAAGTGGAGAAATGGATATTGAAACGAAAGTGGAAACATCACCCGGTCGTTTCAAGATAGGGAAATATTCGATCTCTGATACGCGTGACTATGGAAATATTACTTTGTTTGATGTGGTCGTTCATTCAAGCAATGTCGGGTCGGCTAAAGTGGCGCTTTCTTTGCCATACGAGAGTCTTTATGACACGTTTACTGATCTGGGGTTTGGCGTTGGTGTAATGGATTTGCCCGGAGAGTCTTCGGGCTCACTAGAAAAACGACCCCGGACGATTGAGCACGCTACCTTATCCTATGGATACGGACTCGCCGCCACTCCCCTGCAGTTAGCCCGAGCGTATACGGCATTTGCAACAGACGGAATCTTACTTCCAATTACTTTGGAAAAGCAGCAGGAGGACTTTGTCGCGAAAGGAGAGAGAGTGTTTGAAGCAGAAACAGTGTTCAATATTCGATCAATGCTAGAGCAGGTAGCAACAGCGAAAGGGACCGCTGAAAAAGCACAAATTCCACGATATCGAGTGGGCGGGAAAACAGGTACTACGCACAAAGTTATCAACAAAGAGTATGCCAAGGATCGATATATATCATCGTTTGTTGGGATTGCTCCAATTTCTGACCCTCGATTTGTGGTGGCAGTGGTTATCGATGATCCCCGGGGGGATGTGTACTATGGAGGCGATGTGGCGGCACCCGTTTTCGCCAATATCACACAGGACCTTCTTAGGCTTTACAACGTAAAGCCAGACGGCATTGATATTAGTCGCGAACCACCAGCTGCTGTGTTCTCAGCAAAAGAGGAGAACAAAACATGAGCATGGTTGGTACCAATACCGTTTGTTGCGAACATTCCCAAAGTCTTAGTGACTTGTTTGGCTCAATTATTAGTACGGATAGCGAAATGGATCGCCAGATAACGGGGATCGAGCTCGATAGTCGGTGTGTGGGCGAGGGCGACCTGTTTGTCGCAATGCCAGGAGATGTTGTGGATGGGAGAAACTATATTGCCCAAGCCATTAATCAGGGGGCGGCGGCTGTTAGTTATGAAAGTTCTGGATATGAAGGGTGTGTTGCTGAGATTCTCGATGATGAAGTCGTGATGTTACCGGTGGAGAATTTACGTGCCAATGTGAGTGAGATTGCGGCTCGATTTTTCGACCACCCATCCAAAAAAATGAAGATGATAGGGGTTACTGGAACTAATGGAAAAACCACTTTTAGCTATCTAATGGCCCAGGCATGGGAGTTGCTTGGGCAAAAAAGTGGAATGATGGGCACTATTGGAAATGGTTATCCAATGAAGCTTCAGAAGTCCGCCTTGACGACGGACAATGCGATTGCAATTCAAGGTCGATTGGCTAGTTTTGTATGTGAGCAAGCAGAAACAGTTTGTATGGAAGTGTCGTCTCATGGCCTGAGCCAGGATCGTGTCAGTGGCGTCGAATTCGATATAGCCGTATTCACCAACTTGAGCCAGGATCACCTTGATTATCATCTAACCTTGGAAAAATACGGCGAAGAGAAGGCGAAGCTGTTTGCCTTCCCCCACCTGAATTTAGCCGTGATTAACGCGGATGATGAGTTTGGACAGGTGCTGCTTCAAGAAAATACGGCGAAAAATAGTATTAGCTATGGGCTATCGATAGCAGACATATCACCGATTAACTTATGCGTTGACCACCAGGGAATCAAATTTGATGTTGCTTGGAAAGGAAAAATGGTTCAAATCCGGTCTTCACTCATTGGTCTGATCAACGTTCCCAATTTGCTCGCAGTTATCGCATGTTTGGTGGGTTGCGAAGTGGGGTTGGAAGAGATTGGAAATGCCATAAAGAAGTTGAAACCACCGCCGGGGAGAATGGAAGTGTTTGTGTCTGCGGCAAAGAATAACTCTACTGCAAAGGTGGTCGTTGACTATGCCCATACTCCAGATGCGCTGAAGCGGGCGTTGAGTTCACTGAAACACATTAGTGATGGCGAGGTCATGGTTGTATTTGGCTGCGGCGGTGATAGAGATAAAGGAAAGCGAGCTCAGATGGGGAGGGTTGCGGAACAATTTGCAGATCAAGTTATCGTTACTGATGATAACCCAAGAACGGAGTCTCCCCAGGCTATCGCTGAGGAGATATTGTCCGGTATGGAGGTACCTTCAAGGGTGGTTCATTGCCGGAAAAAAGCCATTGAAATCGCTATGAGTTGTTGTGATCCCAATGGGTTTGTTCTCATCGCGGGAAAAGGTCATGAAGACTATCAGCTAACTAACGATGGTGTTACTGAACTGAGCGACCGAGACATTGTGAAGCGTGCATTGGAGAGGATGGAATGATTCGGCTTTCCCAAATCGCTGCGGTGGTGGAAGGAGCTCTGGTTGGTCCAGACGCTGAATGCCACGCAGTGAAAATCGATTCCCGGTCCGTTCAATGTGGTGACCTGTTTGTGGCAATCCCGGGGGAAAAATACGATGGTCACGATTATGTGGCAACAGTTTCGGAACAATTTGCTGCGGGAGCGATGGTTTCTAAGCCCCAGAATACTGAAATCGGGCAAGTTGTTGTTAAAGATACAACGCGATCCTTGGGATTGCTCGGTGCTCATTGGCGTTCGCGTTTTGATGTGCCAGTAGTTTCGGTGACCGGGAGTAATGGAAAAACGACGGTAACGGCACTAATTTCTACGATACTGAATGTAACTGGGAATTGTTTATCGCCAAAAGGAAGTTTCAACAATCAATGGGGCGTGCCTCTGACTTTGCTAGAGTTGCGAGATGCTCACGACTATATTGTGGTTGAAATGGGGATGAATCACATCGGAGAACTGGATTATCTGAGTAGTCTGGCTAGGCCAGATGTAGCGCTGCTTAACAATGCGGCGCCTGCCCATCTCGAAGGTCTTGGGAGTGTAGAAAAAATAGCCGAGGCAAAAGCCGAGATTTTCAATGGGCTTCGGGACGGTGGAGTGGCAATATTGAATGCGGACGATGCCTTTTATGGATATTGGAAAGATGGATTGTCTGCCCATGAAGGAAACCACTCGGTGCTCACGTTTGGCTGGAGTGAAAATGCGGATGTCGTCATTGAAAACCTAGTGTGCCTGGAAAGTGGTTCCAGCTTTGAACTCAAAATTAGTGGTCAGAGAATCAGCGTTGATATTCCCTTGCTGGGAGCGCATAACGCAATGAATGCCGCCGCCGCCGCTTGTGCTGCTTATGCTATTGGTCTGACCCCGGAGCAGATTAAGGAAGGGTTAGAGAATGGGAAAGCTAAGGCGGGGCGGCTGAATATGAAGAATGGCCTGTTCGGATCCATGATTGTGGATGATAGCTATAACGCCAACCCTGCGTCGATGAAGGCGGGGATTGATGTGTTAGCGAGAATGGACCGACGTAAAATTCTAGTGTTGGGCGAGATGGCGGAACTTGGTGATAGCGCTTGGGATCTGCATTACCAAATTGGAAAGTACGCAAAGGATGCTGGTATCGAACAACTTTACTGCCTGTCCGAAAAAAATACGCAAGTATCAAGCGCCTATGTTGAGGGTTATGGCGGCGACGCCAAACAGTTTTCTTCATTGACGGCATTGGTTGAAGAATTGAAGTCAGTGTTGGATGCAGACGTGCTTGTGGTTATCAAAGGATCTCGATCTTCGGGTATGGAGAGAGTGGTTGGAGAAGTAACTGATGTGAAATCGAATAGCGGGGAACTCTTATGTTGACATGGTTGTTTAATCAGCTCGCTCAGGATCACAGCGCTTTTAATGTGTTCCGCTATTTGACGGTGCGAGGAATTTGTGGAGTCTTAACGGCGTTGGGTATCTTCTTCGTTTTCGGACCTGCAATGATAAGAAAATTGAGTTTTTATCAAATTGGGCAAACAGTACGTGATGATGGCCCTCCAACTCATTTCGACAAAGTTGGTACGCCGACAATGGGTGGTGGACTCATTCTAATCGCAGTAATGCTTTCGACCTTGCTTTGGGCTGATCTGAACAATCGATTTATCTGGGTCATCCTTTTCACCACAACGACGTTCGGAGTGATTGGGTGGATCGATGACTATCGAAAATTGGTTGATAAAGATCCGAGGGGAATGGGGTCGCGTAACAAGTTTTTGTGTCAAAGCATAGCGGGGCTGATGGCCTCACTATTTCTATACTTTACCGCTCAGTCCCCTGCTGAGCACATGCTACTGGTCCCTTTGTTCAAGGATATCGCACTGCCTCTTGGTTGGGGATTCGTTGTTTTGTCGTATTTGTTTATTGTTGGGTTTAGTAATGCCGTCAACTTAACGGATGGACTGGATGGCTTGGCGATCATGCCCACAGTAATGGTTGCAGGTGCATTAGGTATTTTCGCTTACGCTACCGGAAATTCAATTTACTCAGGTTATCTTGGCATTCCCTACATCCCTGGAGTAGGAGAAGTCCTTGTGTTTTGTGCTGCACTGGTTGGAGCTGGACTCGGTTTTCTTTGGTTCAATGCTTATCCTGCTCAGGTCTTTATGGGAGACATTGGTGCATTATCGCTGGGAGCAGCTATTGGTATTGTGGCGGTGATCGTTCGCCAAGAAATCGTTCTGGTCATCATGGGTGGAGTGTTTGTGATGGAAACGGTGTCTGTCATCTTACAAGTCGCTTCTTTCAAACTCATAGGTAGGCGGATTTTTCGAATGGCACCTTTACACCATCATTTTGAAATGAAAGGTTGGCCGGAGCCCCGGGTCATTGTGCGGTTTTGGATTATTAGTTTCATCCTCGTGTTAGTGGGACTTGCAACGTTAAAGGTCAGATAGCAGGAATCATAAGTGCCGTCAGCGACTCTTCCAAAACGAAACACAAAGCCGACCCTTGTCATTGGACTGGGGGTAACGGGGTTTTCTGTGGTCCGGTATTTAGTTACATCTGGGATAGACACGGTGGTTGCGGACTCTCGCCAATGCCCTCCCTGCCTCGATGAGTTGAGAGCTGAGTTTCCCCATGTCTCTGTCATTCTTGGAGAGATACCATACGGTTCTTTTGATCATTACAGACAAATAGTGGCCAGTCCGGGTATTGCGGTGGACGGAGTATCAGTCATTGGCGATATTGAATTGTTTGCGCGACAGGTGAATGCACCAGTAATAGGAATTACCGGTTCGAATGGTAAATCTACGGTAACAATGCTGGTTTCAAAAATGCTGGAGGCAGCCAACTTAAACGTTAAGACAGGGGGAAATATCGGCATTCCAGCTCTCGATCTTCTTAGCCATGAAGCGCCAGACTATTATGTGCTGGAGTTGTCCAGCTTTCAACTCGACACGACGCAGAGCTTGGCTTGCGAATCATCCGTGGTTTTGAACATCAGTGAAGATCACATGGATCGCTATTCAAGTCTGAACCACTACACCGATTCGAAGTATCGGGTTTATCAGAATGCGAAATGCGCTGTGATCAATCGCGATGAAAACCATCATAAGGGTGTTACCGAACTGGGAGTGCGAGTAGGTAGTTTTGGGTTGGATGTCCCAGAGAATGCTGGAGAATTTGGCATCATTGACCGCCATGGCGAAAAAGGGTTTGCCAAAGGCGGTGAATGGTTTGGCGCCATCAGGAATATGACGATGAATGGTGATCAAAATGTATCGAATGCACTGGCTGCGATGGCGCTCATTGATGGCGTTGGCTTGAAGATTACTACTCAAATGATGGAAGCTGCTTTTCAGTATCCGGGGCTACCCCACCGATGTGAATATGTGATGGAGCATGGGGGGGTGACATGGATTAATGATTCCAAGGGTACCAATGTTGGTGCCACCAGTGCAGCAATCAAGGGTTTAGACACCGAGGTGATTCTAATCGCCGGTGGTCTTGGTAAAGATGCGGACTTCTCCCCTCTATTTGGAGTTGTTAACCGAAAAGTTAAGCATGCGATTCTGTTTGGTAGGGATGCGGGCAAAATCGAAGAAGGAATTGGTGATGCCACGACGATACATCGTAGCGAAGGTTTGGAGCAGGCGGTGAGTTTGGCGAATGAGCTTGCACGATACGGTGAAACTGTTTTGTTCTCACCGGCATGTTCAAGTTATGACATGTTCAATAGTTATGAACACCGAGGTGAGAGATTTAAAGCGCTAGTGCTGGAGTTGTCCTGTGACT
>WLWD01004638.1_pt1 | contig 22664 bp, 11 predicted proteins | sample 6712731 | NCBI WGS metagenome assembly WLWD01 (sample SAMN12718690, study PRJNA576275) | sponge metagenome | isolation source: marine sponge | host: Mycale hentscheli | place: New Zealand: South Island, Marlborough, Capsize Point | collected 2014-11-01
TTATATAAAATACATAAAAAAGCAATGCCCAATCACACCAACATCAAACAATATTGGTGCCAGAGTAGCTGCTTGGATGCAACATATCACCATATCAGTGGGTCTAGCTTGATGCAGTTGGTTATACATCATACATACCCACAGCATGACAAGTCCAGCACATTATAAATGCATGGGTAGGGCCTCTGTTTTTCCGTACGGAATTCACGGATTTGGCTCTCTGAAACAGAAATTAGTACGCCACAAATTTTTATTTATTTTTATTTTTTGCTCACACTGGAGGCTATTCAATGGCTTTTAATAAAGTTATTATTTTTTTTTGTTCTTTATTTATAAATACAAATATATAAGGGGAATATTTTTGGGGTTTACCTGAAACCATTTTAAGCCCCATTAAAATGATGCCCCAGGTACAAAGTGATGTGTTACTCACCTGCAGATTCAGCAGTGTTCCTTAAGTTTCCTCTGCTGTACTGAGGGACGTATATTCCTTAAAGGAGCGAAAAGGAATGCATTTCCATCATCGCAAAGGGGCTTTGTGAAATTTCATTGCACACAGAATTAAAATACAGGAATAGTCGCAAGATGTGGGCGTAGCATGGGCACCTAAGCCCACCACAAGTGAACCTAGGTGCCCAGAATTTACTACCATCTCATGTGGTACTCAAGGTAGGGAATAGCTTCCCTGCAAATAATAGTGATAATCTATAGGAACACCGGGCATGATGCGGCCCGCCCCCTATAATTTTTATTTATTTATTGCATGTACACATTCTTTGGCAGCCCAAGAGCGAGTCCTCTGAGTTTAGAGCGATAGATTCAACTCTTGCTGATATACACGACCAAATCGTTTAACTGTACAGGCTATTTTGATACATTCTTAGAATTGAAATGATCATTTCTCAACGGTTATGTGTGCTGCGTTATGCCCGGCTTTCCTGTGGACGATCACTATTAAATGACTTGTTTGGTCGGTGGCTACAATCCACTTACAGAAACTCAACCTGTCAAGTGCATACAATGGATGATGTGATGTACTTCAGACAAACTTTCAAAAGATGATAATTGGGGAATTAGTCTCTCACTCGGGCATGTATTTGAAACCTCAAGGAAGTGGCAATTAATAATGTTTTTTTTAAACCAGTCATTGCTAATTTTTCCATTATCTTATCTCCAAGATCTCGCTCGCCAATAATAGAACTGTGTTTAGGGACCTGAAGGCCCTTCAGTAATGTCCCGAGTAGCGAGGGTGCTACTAAATGGGACTTGAGGGTCCTTGAAACATGGTATTTCTCTATGATTGAAGTGCCTAAATAATTTAGAACACAAGTAACAACCAAAATCTGTTCCCAAGCGCTGTTAAAAAAAATAAATTAGATTTTGAAAGCAGAACTATTTCAGGTGAATTTAGTTGCCTCACAGAGTTTTGTAATGACATTTCAAGTTACGGGGAGCATATTGAGCTAACCCTACTCTACCCGCTCTTGATCTTGTTCTGTTTGAAACCCTATCAGTCATTTTCTGCGGCTACAACACACTTCATTAGTTCCATTATTGCATTTCTCGGGTCTTGCCAATGGCAATTTTCCATATATACGTTTATATATGTATAGTACGTCGCATCTCTTATACGTAAATGGGAGGAGTTTAGTGTGACCCATTCCTACTTTTACAAAAGCTTTTTTTAGCCAATAGCTACATTGGTTCCGCAGCACGGAGGAGTATTTTTAATTATGTAGGGCCTGATAACTGTTGCCACATAGAAAATGCATTATAATAAACAGGATGTGGCTTATGGTAACTATGGTATTCACACATGAGCAGTACATAATAAATTTATTATCCATTTGATAGTGAGGAATATCACTCGTCTGATTGGCTGTATTAACACTCGTGCCTGCGGCACTCGTGTAAATACTAAGCCAACAGACTCGTGATATTCTCCAGTATCAAATGAATAATATGTATCAGTAAGGCTTACAAGACTGTTTACTTACAATTTTTAAGTCAGCATGCTTCACTTTAACATTTTTTACTCGGCCTTGCGTACGCATGGAAATTTTCTACTACCGATAGTGTTGATCTCTGTAAACACTATAGCTAAGACTGTGAGCGGCCTAGTCGAGCAATAAGCTCTTTACTTCAGGTTTAACCTAATAAAGCAGGTAGCTATATGGTCCGAAACGGTAAAGTAGCGTTAGTTGGTAAAAGATAATGACATCCTGTACCGTCCACGAATTCAATGAAATTGACGTCTTTTACCATGTTCAAGATTCTTACTTCTAGCTGGGCTAGCTCGCTTGCCACACTGCGCGATGGAGCGCACTATCAATTTAGTATTGCTAATAAGTTTTCAAATTGTAGGTGTGTGTATGTGTGTGTGTGTGTGGGGGGGGGGGGGGGGGTGGGGGGCATCTCTAACTTTCAGGGATTCATACAGGATTTTGTACAAAAAAAATTAGGGGTGGGTGGGGGGAAACTCGGGCTTAGGGGTGGAATGGCTTCATATTTTCATTAGAGGTCACTACAGTATATAGACGAGTTTCTTGTAATATTTGACTCAATTTTTCATTTTATGAGGTAAAGCTGAAGTAGATGTACTGTGCTTATAAAACGCTGTTTGAAAATTATGGATTTAGGTATTTTAAGACGCCCTTAAAATTCTCACGAATATTTATGAGCAAACACTGTATCATAACCTTAATGCATGGATCCATTTAGACTTCAAGATTATGGCCAAATATATGTTTCCATTTAAAGGACAAAACCCCTTCCTTACTAAGTTGGTTGTGCTGGCTCCAAAGTAACAATCAAAACTATGATCAATTAGTAGGCATAGTTTGGAGACTTGAAAAGATTAGACCTTGCGCGGTCTATTCAAGGAAATACGATACAAATGGCGTAACCTAGTGAAAAGTCGCACACACAACCTAAATTTGACTTGCTTTTTCCAGAAACAAAAACAAAAAATGTGCATTTTCGAGATCTGGTCACAACAAGTACGGATAGTAATTATGTAAAATTCATCCTTAGGATTGGTGGTCGTTTGGTATTTTCCAATGGTAACTGACTTCATGAGAAAAAAAAACTCTATTAAAAAAATTGAGATCTTTCATTCTCAGCTGGCAGCCATGTACTGACCCTTTACCAAATTTGACAGTCGATACTTTTAGGTTACAGTGAGTGGTGCAATTACAGGTAATTACTATTGCAGTTACATTACTGAGGGTGATGTAATGATTTCAGCTAAATAAAATTAATAGGGATGCATACAGAAGTTTTTTTTTCGGGGTTGGGGGGGGGGCAAGAAAAGAGACGCAGAGCCGAGACAGGCGACACAATCCATTTAGCTTACATTCGCTATCCATTCATTTTCAAGAAATTTTTGAGGTTTTGTAAAGAACATAAACATAGAATTCAACACTAAACAGATACAATTTAACTTCCCTCATAAAGATTGCAATTTAAATTCAATTCATTCATTATTAGGATGGGAAGTAATTCCTCAAAGGGAGGAAAATCCCAGAGTCAAACAGACATTATAACAGCTAGCTAAAGCCTTATATAGAAGCCACTATCCACATACTCTACGTACTGTACGGCTTCGTTGCAACATATTCCGAGCCTTAGAAAGTCATAACTCAAAAAAAAAAAAAAAAAATGGGTGCTCATTCCATATTGTTAGTCCAAACAAGTGATGTGATAATTGCAATTGCAGGGATCTCGCTGAACCGCCGTGCTATGCTTCGGAAGCCACACCCCTTTTTTTTTTTTTTTTTTTTTTTTTAAGTTTTAAAATACAAAAAAAAAAAATCACTGAGAGAATGGCCAACAAACCGAGTATTTTCAGTATTAGTTCGGAAGTTCCAGCATCTAAAAGAAGAAGCAACTCCAGAATATTTGAAATCTATATGAAATAATACATTTCAAACCTACAATTAACATATAAAATGAATTGATTCTGTATTACAGCAGAACTCTACACATATACACACCCACTTTGTGGTTTTCCACACTCATTTTGTGGTTTCGTCGCTGTATAAACAAATCCTGGTGAGAACCCTGCAATTGGTAATCAGGGGTGCATAAAAGAGGTTTCGAACAAAAGCAACAAGGTGTAAAAATTAAAAAATTTAAATCAAAGTTAGCAGTCATTATTAGGGGTAACATATTGGGAAATTTTTTCAAGGAATTTGAATTTCAAATTAATAACTTTCCAATGATGCATAATTTAAGCAGTCAATTTGATTTTCAAATTTCACCTCCTTGTTTCAATTCTCACGGAATTGCCCAGGGATAAATTCAAATTTAATTATTTTTTTGACTTAAAAAGAAAAAGAAAAGATTATCAATTGATCCATTATTTTGTATTTGTGTCACAAATCGACACCACAATCATCATCAGCGATAATGTCCATACTTTACTTGTTTATATTAAGTATTGTATTCTACCAGTAAAAAAAACAAAAAAAAACAAAAAAAACAACAACAATGTGCTACTCACAATCTTACCTTAATGAATATCGTTATATTAGTTTGAGAGCTGTGCTCATCTGACAACACCACCAGAAAAAAATCCTTCAGATTTACTGTGAAAAAAAAAATGGACATTCCAATACCCCAAGTAAAGGGACATTTATGCTTGTTTGTTTGTTTTAAATTGGTTAAATGAAAAAAAAACAAAAACAACAACAACAACTAATTGTGTTCCTCTTTCCCATTACTTCCATTTGAAAGTACTCCAATCAACAATGTATATTTATCCCACGAATTGCTTAAAAAAAAGTGATGTAAGGATAAAATAAAACTGAGTGAATTGTAATACATGTGCTCCAATTATAGGAATGGAGTTGAGTAATGGTTTACCTGTTATTCCCCAGAACCTGACTGACTGCAGTAATCCTCCCACACACTGAAATGAGACCACACCTCCTACCATCTGTAGTACTACCTACACACGACACAAACATACACAAACAATAGTCCACTTAGGGAAAACTGCTAATGTTCTGAGGCTAACGTTTCTATGTCCCTTGTTAATAGTACACCACGGAAGTTGTCCATAGAAAACGCGCAGTCCGCAACTTTGTAATTGCATAGTATGATTGCACAGTGAAATACAACATACTGGTTCTTAGTTTTTACTCCTAAATCTTGTTCAGAGTAAGATGCAGTGTGCTATTAACAAGGAATAGCACGGCCAGCCGTACAATTTCTGCTTAATTATATAATTACATATGTACACGTATTTATATCACATTTACGTAACTCGTAATTGACGTGATTGTTCAAAAAGTGTGGGTTAATTAAATAGCAACATAACCCACACTTTTTCAATAACCCACACTTTTCGAACTGCGGGGCCTAAACAATGTTGCTAAGAATGATGTACGAGTGGCATAAGATAGACACGCAATAGAATAGTCCGGGTTATGCGCTCTGTAAACTCACTCGTTTCCGGTTATCCCTCGTTAACCAAAAACCTCATGACTTTAATGAGCGCATAAACCCACACTTTTCTATTGTGTTTTCTATACATAGACTAGAACTCAGGTGGGCACAGGACCGAGTGCTATTAGTAGTTTTGGCCAAGTATTTCGTGGTACCACAAGCCATATCTTGGCCAAAACTACTATAGGCCGTGGGTGTCCAGTGCTCACCCGAGCTCTAGTTAGTGAAGTATTAGCTACCATAAAGGAATACATTTCTTGAACCATAATATAGGGCCAAGTTCTCAATTCGTATTACTTGTACTATGGATTTTAATTTTCTTTTTCCAGATCTTTATGCATATCTGTGACTGACTGCTCGTGTTACTGTCATTGTCCACTGTATGTCATCCTCCACTCTGACATTATTACCAGAGTTGGAGTAGAAGAGATTTCACTTGACAGGTGCTACTGCTCTATCTACACACTTCTCAGACAAACCTATCACCTGAATATACATACATACATGTAGTAATAATTAGGTGAAAAACTTCATAAAATGTTTTCTTATTAAAAAAACAACAACTTCATCTTGTGGCCATCTACATATAGATCATTCACATAACAGATCCCGCAAGCTCTCAAAATCATATCCTAAACCCAGCAGACCATTTTAATCGACTTCAACTTATGGAGAGATTTTTTTTAAGTTAAATTTTGCGTCCAGTTGCTGCATTATACTGTATGTAATAAAGATGGTCAATTCTGCTTAGCAACTGAACTATTGTGTAACCATTAACCGTTCCTTGCAAATAAACGCTAAGCTTAGTTGGTACACCCAGATAAGGGGGTCACCCTTATGTCAAGGAGAGAGAGGGGGGGAGGCTATTCCTCCCCGAAATATATTGACACGTACACTGACAATGCCCACTCATTACAACTATTATGATCCCTACCAATGCAAAATTCCAGACCCCTCAATTACTACCATGACTTACCTTTACATGGTATCTCTCCAGTCTCATCTGCCAGGAACAAAGTCTGGGGGGGGGGGGGGTCTGCACAAAAATTTAAGACCCTTACCAGGATGCACAGCAGGGTGTGACCACACTTTACTGAGGCACGACAGCCATGTTGTGTGTCTTCCCTTCCAGCTGTGAATGAGCTGGTTATCTTTGACTTCAAATGCTTCACTGTGACCAACTCTAACTCATAGAATTTGGTGCCATGAAATTTTGCTGGTCACTTCTTCACTTGCAATAGGATTGGTGTCTGGAAGAAGAGGATTTATTAAGTTTAGGAGGTGAAGCTTGAGCCTCTGCAGCGCAAATGGTCACACCCTTCCATAGTGCTCATATAGAGATATCCAGAATATTCACTTATCTGGATACCCTCTGGTGCAATAATGTCCAGATAACTAACGTCAATATTATTATTATTCCTTTTTTTAAATTTATTTTGCATACCTACGTACATAGCTGCCCAAATGTAACTACTAGGAAGAATCCTCCCTATTGTCATCGGGAATCTAGTTCCAGAAGGAGATCCTTACTGGGAGAACTATCTCATAATGATACGGATAGTAGACATTTTGTTTAGTCCAAGAACAACAGAGGATCTAATCGGATATTTATCACATAAAATCTACCTGCACCACTCACAGTTCCAACTTGCTATTGCCAAATACTAACCCTTCTCATGCATTAGACTGTTATCGAAGCTACGCAAAAATCGCAGTGGATTGGCATATATTGCAATGTTAGTGCGTGAATGTCTAGAAAAAGTGTAACTCCAGTAGTATATATTAATAATTTGTTTACTTAAATTAAGATGGAATTTAGTTGAAGTAAGCACACTTGTAAAAAATAAAACAAAAAATTGCGGTATATTGAGATTGGTGAAAAAGTAACTTAATTTAATGGATGTTATGGCCTCTCAGATTTTAATGCAGCCTAAAATATCCTATTATATTTTTCATGTTTAAAGAAAAACAAGCAGTTATCCTTACTCTTACATGTAATCATATTTTTATATTGTGTGTAGTGCAGTTTAACGAGAGATAATAAAGTATTACTCAAGTTACTACATATAGATGATTTCTGGATTGATGTAAGTTTATAATATTTCATTAACTCCAATGCACATTGATTCAAGATCTTGAAATGTCATCAATTAAGGTCATTGTTGTAACGTATTAATCCAGTAGAATTATATACTGTCACACTTTTCAAACCTAGCTATATCCACATAATAAATGCCTGCGGGTACAAAATGTGTGGGCCTGTTACTATAGTAAATTGGTCACTTATGTAAAAACTTTAAAGTATTATAAACAAGACTTTGCAAAATAATTATGCTGGATGGTTACAGTGTTCAGACAGAGTGAATGAACCTGACAGCTGACAGAACAGCCAAGTCACAATTCTGGGTCACATATCAATAGCATCTAAGATCAATAAAATTTCTAATTTTTTGTAGGGTCACACGGTGGTTACAGCAATGTAAGGGATAAAACATATTATGCTTAACTATTGGCCCAAGCAGGAAATATGGTTTAATCTTCTATCTTCTAGTTAACTTAACTAAACTTGTTTTTTTTTTTATCTATTCTGGTAGATAAGTAATGACCAATTCGGTAAAAAAAAAACACTTTAACATTTTTTGTAAATATTTACAGTAAAGATTCATAGGAATACAAACAATTCCAAAACTGAAAAAGATATTGTGCTATCAAAAAATACCAACTATAGCTTAAGACAGCATAGAAAATAGCGCTAAATGAGTCAGACATACCATTCGACTTATCAATATCTATCTTGGTAACCATTGTCCCAATTCTAATAGATGTGTATATAACTACTTAATCAAAGTGAACTCCACTGCTTGTGTTGCTTCTCTATTCTTCTACTCTCCATAAGTTTGCACCTTCCAAATAAAATCAGGTAAACCACAACCTAAACCTTAATTGCTCCTGTGACTTCTGTCTAAAGAAACAAATAACAGGCTAATGGACCTGCCTTTGTTAGCAGGAAGTATTACATCACTGTGACATATATATATTATATATATCGTGTACCAACTCGGCCATTTACATTGAGATTAGTACAAATCACACTGCCCCAATATTTTACCGTATTGCGTCCCCGTAGTGCGAAAAATAACTGTTATTGCCGACTTCCAAGATTAGTTTAGTTTACTATGGTATGTAATTTTTTTGTGAATACAGCCATTTTTGTGTCATTTTTGTGAGCACTTGAAGCAATGAAAATGCCGCCTTGACTCACAAATAAAGTGGCCCTTTCTAAAGTAAAATTTCTACACTTTGATATAAAAAGTTGTGCCGTAATGATTGATTACGCCGTTGGTAGTGCGGTTTTTTTTTGTCGCCACAAAAAATTCTGAAGTAGGCCACCACCGGCACTTCGGTATCAAAACAGCTGTCACTGTCAGCAATGTGAATTACCGACTAATGTGCTGCTAGCTCGCTCGCCACCATTGCGCTATTCGAGCGCACCATTAGTATAAACAAGATCAAGAAACCTTGAGAGCACTATGAACTGCTTCTTAAGAATCTGACAATCCTTATTATTATTGTTAATGATCATAGTTCTCCAAGTGGTCTTTAGATGCATGTTCATCTACATTGCTTTTATGTGTCTCTATGAGGGTGTATTTGTGGTATGTGAATCTACACATTATTTTGTGTGGTGTATATGTGTATGTATAGATTGTGTAAGACTATAGCTACCACCTGTATCATATCTGTTCCATATGTTTGAACAAGACTTCTACCCATTAATTCCACTCATTGCTTACCTGAACTAACTAAATAGCTGATACAAGTTGTAGCTAGCCATAACCCAGTAAAACAAAAAGCTACTCAGGGTAGCTAGGCATAACACGCATTGTTTCAATACACCCGCGCGACAATGCTTCGTTTCCAATACATTCATTTGTATGCTGAAACAAGAAACTTGGTTACTATTGCCAAAGTACAGACTACCATTCTGTATGATGAAAATGCTTCAAGCTCTGAGTTTTTGCGTGGTGATAATTAGGTAATCCATGGTTTGTCTATTTTATGCAAATTGTCCCCCTGTTTCTATCTCATTGCTTTTGTCTTCCAAAAAAATTTTTAGTCATGCTTGTGTGCAAAAATTTACAAAGATTTCAAACAAGTTCGGCGAGAATGTCTTCTCTCCAGAGGTTCGTGGTCTTCTTGAGGATGTCTCCTGGTCAAAGATCCCACCGCTGCCACCAAATGTGGGGGGTTCCCTCCCTTAGGCTCCGTAGGTTCTTCGGGTTTGGGGACCTCGCACTTGGTAACAGCAATCAGTCGCTGCCACCAGTGGGTTTTTTTATTCATCTCAATGCACAATTGTGATGAATTGGGAAGCTATTGTTTATTCTTGTATTTCCAGTAGAGTGTTTTATGTACTGTGCATATATATATATATATATATATATATATATTGATTGCAGCCTTAATATTTCCACATCACGCGAGCGTTCTGTATTTTCCCATATTGTACGGACCAGACTAAATTTGCAAAAAACTCGCGCACGGCGAGCGCGCATTCCCGAACTCCATGTAAACTAGTCTCTCCACATCCAACTTATTGATAACAATATTGATACTACCTGCTTCTTTTCCGGTGGCAATGAGTGGAAGAAAAATATTTGTTACTTGGCAAAGGTAAGAAAACATAGCTCAGACAGTACTTATAGATGGGAATTATTTCTTCAGCACAAATGGCAAGCGAGATGTGACAAGGTAACTTTTCACCGCCACTATAGAATGTAAATGAACTCCGCTAAGTTTGTAAGACCTAACTATGAAGGACTGTCCTCTTATGTCCTTGTAACTCTTTGGCTTTATTTTTCCTGGCATTATTTCAAAGTCTTTTCTCCTAAATTTCTTGCACCCTCGCTACTATTAATTACATTTTAAAGTAGCCTCTGGGTGTGGACACACATTGACCTCTTTGAACTAACTTTGCCATATATATATATATATATATATATATATATATACCAAAATCTCAATTGAGACTCGTTAGTGAGAGTCTTACTTCGCTTGCCCAATGACTTCCATAACTATAATATTGTTATTATTATTATTATTATTATTATTGTAACTATTACATATTATTATAATTTTATTATCTTCATTATTGTCTTTGTTATTGTTATTATTATAATAGTAATTATTATTATTATTACAACTATTATTATCATTATTATTATGAAACCCAGCTAATTAAAGAGCACGCAACAGTTTCCACTCCTATATTTTGAAGCATAGACACGTGTTAGTGAATTCTAGCTAATTCGTTTATCAATGTGCGGAGTGACTGAAGTTCAATGTAGTCCCGTGACCAACATGTTCTAGATGTATGTGCAATAGCTCCAGCATAGGGTTTTCTGGGGTGTAGAATCATCTTCTGGCACTAGCTTTTAATTGTTATAATACTCTATAGTATGGTAGATATCAATAATGAGCTGGAAGTGATTAGAGATAATTGTGGGACTTTAATAAGAAGAATGGGCAGAGGTAAAGATGAGATGAACTTGCACTTTCTATCGGGAAATAAAAACAGCAGTGAAACAATTCAGTTTTGCTGATTGGTTGGCATTTTCATCACGTGGGTATAATGTCTTGGTATTGTGTTACTTTCTAACACTATTGTATAGAAGTTCAGGTGAAAAGAATGTGATAGCTGGTCAGGTGTCGAATAGCAAGTACATCAGGTCTAAGAGGCGTGTACCAGAGTTGAAGAGCAATACTACAAAGGTTGTTTTTTATTTTGCCTACTGAGTTGCTCAATGCTCACGAAGGGCAAGCAAGTGGTTTAATGAATTTTACTTGAGACAAAAATAGCTAAAAACTATAAACATTTACTATGGAGCTGATTGCAAGGTTTCTTATACAAACAACTTTGAAGATTAATTTTAAATTGTTTCATTTTAGTACTGCTGTGCGACTCAGCTACTGAATCCAGTGAAAATAAATTAGCTAATATATTCCATTCCCTGCTGCCTACAGAAAGCCAGGAATGATTTGAGAAAATGACTAGCTATATGAGGAACATTTTGGGGCGAAAATTTTAAACTGTTTATACATAATTCTGATGCAAACTTTGACAAAAAAAAAAATCCCACTGCCACACTATATGCCAAACCTGGTAAAGTAATGTATTGATTTGAAAGATATGGCAAAACACCCCATGAGGAGTAGCTAAGTACCCTGAATTTATTAGGCAAGTTAGGAAACTGAATGCTGTCTTAACAGAAGCATTTGCAGACCAAATTAGTTTATTTGCTCATTTAGTCTACTCAGTATCATGTGATTTTGTTAACTTGTGTAAAGAAGCTAGCTATATACATTATATACACAAAACACTAATTCACATGTCCTTATGCTGACCACAACTAAGACAAAGAATGACTTGCATATTTTTTGTGAAATTCTATAACATGTGGGACAGTCTACTAAAAGGTGACCCTTTCCAGTTGTTCAGACAATTATTTTGTTCCTTTATATTTATGGGATATGCTGATGTAGCTTATGTTCTGCAATCCATATCCTCATAGTCTTCAGATTCATGACTATTTTCTTTAGTGAAATTCTCCATTGGTTCATACATGTATTTCTGTCCTGCTTGCACTGGCGAAGAGTCATCTATTGTTTCATAAGTTGGCACACTTGTGGGTGTTTTTTCCTGTTCTTGGCTGGCATCGTGGCCTGCTGGAAAAGTCTCTATACAGATGTGTTTCCTGAAATGACAGTGATATCAAGTTACAATAAGTATATACCATCTTATTTATGAATCAATTTTTCAGACCAACATTCACAATGAAAATAATAAGCCTTATAATTATGAGTAATTAGGATTACTTTATTCTGATAAATGAAGGCCTTTTAGGCATAATGTCATTAAACCATTAGAGTTGGTATTTATTACCTCATTTTGTTCAAGAAGATAATTAAAATGAAACTTCCAATAGCAGCAGCAACAAGTAAAGATAAACAAATAGTTGTTATTATAATCACCGATCTACTTTTTTCATCAAAATCTGAAAATATATACAGCATAGCTACAGTGTAATACATATTTAACTTTTGCAAGTGACATTAAAGCATGATTTATTTAAACTCAAGTTATTATTTTGTTGTTTCCATCAAGCAAGATCTTTATGATTCATTGCATTTCTTAATCAGACTAAGAGTCCTAACTTTCTTATGTCAGTTAATTCAAATAGCTAAAACTATAATAGCTACTTAGGCTAGCTTTTCAAATTTAATATCTAAACACAATAGAACTAGATCGATGTGAAGTCACAACACTAAAACTCTAGGCTATATATATCATTAAAAAAAACAACTAATTTACTCTTCAGATAGTTTCTTTGGCTGTTGAACAAGGTAAAAATACTTATGCACTGAAGATTGTTAACACCGTTAGAAATTGCATACTTAACCACCTAACTATCGAACAATAACATTGTTAAATGCTAGATTGGTCTTAATGGCACTATATTTACACTGAGAGAAACTTGCACCTACTGTACCTGATTTAGAATCCATAGTGACCATCAGAATAAATGATTTGTTTACACTTATTTCTATTTCTTGTGGCAACAACAAAATGCAAATCACACAAGTGTATTCAGTGTTGTTGAGGTCCAAATTGATCTTTGGAATATGAAGAGTAAGTTGTTGCTGATTTGAAGTACTTTCTATTAGTTTGTTTTGCTCTGCATACCAAGTTATACTCCTGACTGTTATGTCACTGTAGCAGTGCAGGTCAGCTTCAGAACCTTCTGAGTAACTCTCTTCATGAAATACTTCTATAGCTGTTTAAAGGCAGAACACTTGATAAATACAATTATTTAAACTCACATTGTTAACCTTTAAAGGTCGTTGAAGCAATTATGCTGCCTCTGCTATTGCTGACTGTGCAGGTAAACAAGCCAGTGTAGTCTGACAGGTTGCTGCTGTTGATAGAGAGGATGTTGTAATATGTAGCTGAAGATTTGTTTCTTATTTGTTGGTAATTCTGATACTGTACTCCATTCCTGTTCCATGTGACTTTGACTGGACCTCCTTCAGAAATAATGACTACAGTTCCAACTGAAGCATTGAAGGTCAATGATTTTATGAGAGGAGTCCCTACAGAATTACGGATTTATATACTTTGAAACAGGCAAATTAACAAGTATATTTGTACCTTGATCAACTTTGTATAAGCCAACAAAAATATGTTGCTGGATTTCTGAGGAATTTTTTATTCCTATTTCACATGTATATATTCCAGTGGGTGGTATTTGTGCACTGTCTCTACGATACAGGTATGTGACATTATATCCTCTGTCTCTTCTAAATGGTCCCACTGTGACATTACTTCCTGTGACTGGTATACCAGAAGGATATCGCCAGCGACCACGGCTGACACCAGTACAGCAATCTTCTATATTTATTGTGTGGCAAGCTAAAGCAGTGGCATAATCCTTTCCAATATTTTCTATTGTAATCACACTGTGGTTAGAATAATGTGTTCCATTAAGTGTTAATCTGATACCTAAAAATGAACATTATCGCGTAAAATAATGGAAAACACTGAGAATTAGTGGGTGTTGTAGTAAGCAGGACTATGCAAACAATTAATGAACGTTTCAAACGGAACAGTAAATATATAAATTACTCACAACCCACATTCACCAACATATGAACATTTAAATATTTGGACTGTAATACTGAGACGGAGCAATCACATTCATTAATCACTGGGGAAACCTCCCTGGTGTCAAAATATACGGATATCACAACTACTACAAAACTGGGAGGGAACTGATTTGAGAAAATTGGGAGAATGCCACCTAAACCTGGATGATTGGCACTATTCATTCATACACACACACACATTCACACACTCTCAGTCACTCGCCTTAATCTGTTACATCACCAGGCTTGATCAGCAGGTATAATATTATGAGATTAAATGAGGAGGTAGCGTATGAAAGGGCGGGCATATTTTGCAACAGGTGGAGAACGGTGGCTGTCAATTTCTGTTACCAACTTCCTGATTAACAGAAGGGAAAACAAAAACAAAGAAAATGGCAGGCTATAAAAAGGGAAAGAAGAAGAGTACCGTTGTCATTTTGGGGCACTTGTATTAAGGAGCTAGGTCAAAGGACATGCCGGGATTCTCCTTTTTATACCCAGACCTTCGGAGGAGTTTAGAATGTGGTAAACGAGGCCACAAGAATAAAGATGAAACTATATAATAGGGTGAATTAGAACAATTTCAAGTTATTTTCACAAGTTCAGTTCTGTAAAGAAACACACTCCTTCTCAATAATGAATATTTGCTGTATAATCTTATCGTTAATGACAACATGAAAATATTTACAGTTGAGTGTGTAATTACCTAAATTATATATAATAATATATATAAAATATATTACACAGGGCTTCATTTAAGAAGGAGAGGGGGGGGGGGGGGGTGGGGGGGGGGGGGGATTTGTCTTGCCCCCTGAAATCCTTTAACTAACATTTTGACTATGCAACATAACATGAGCATCTTTTGCAGAGTATTGCTAGAGTCTCTAATACACAACAACAGAATGTGTCTTTCATTACCTCTCCTAAAATTTAAGAAAGTTGTTTTTCTCCTCCTAGTTTTATTCGTATGTATTTATGGTTAATGAGACTATCTAGAGTCATCATGGCCTGTCATGCACATTATTTAAGTGGTGGAATTATAGCTAGGCAAGCTGCATGGCTCATTTCTTGGCTACAGACATGTTAAGCCATATTGACCTCATTACAGCAAAATCTAAATATTTGGGGTAGCTAGCATTTTATGCTAGATTTCACTTGATCACTAGCTAGCACTTGCCCGATACGAAAAGGATAAATCGCACTGTTTCCAAATTTACCTTTATCTTTACCTGTTGAGCAGACGGTTCCTAACACCCACAGAACACAGAAAACAAAAGGTAACATTATTCTACCGAACTCGAAAGAAAGTGCCTGGGGGGTGCGCCAGCGAGCAAGGATATGCACGCGCATGATCGCGAAATAAACAAGAATTTCTCGAATAAAAAAAAAAGGCTGTGATGTATCGGATGATTGTTAGCCTAGAGAGAGATGCTGTTTTGTTGTCACTAAAGTTTCATTCTGGCACCAGAAAGTCTGGTTTGAATTCTCCAACCCTAGGTGGTTTAGCTAGCAATGCATTTATTATGTAATAAATTATTAGTTCAATGTGCAACCCCTCAATTCACTAATGTTAACTTAAACACTCGTTTTATTTGGTAAAAAAATATTTATGAGTTCAATATTTGGTTACAAACAGTCAGGAGCCGATTCAAAGACACATAAACTAGTGATAGCTAAATTAATTTATTCACTGAACTTTTAATGTACACTGTACTTATATTGTTACTTAATATATATATATAATACTTATAGCACGAGTCAGAGTACAATATGGGAAAATATTTTACGAGCACGCAAAATATTTTCACGAGCCAAAGGCGAGTGAAAATGTGGCGTGAGAGTAAAATATCATTCCCATATTGTACGACGAGTGTGATAAGTGATTTATTGCTGCCTTGATATTTTTTCTCAACCGGTTACAATTCAATTTTCATTGATTTTACTCGCTACGCGCATGCGTAGTGTACCGTACAATATAAACCGTACAATATGGGAGAATACAGAACGCTCGCGTGATGCGGAAATATTCAAGTAAAAATATCAAAGCTGCAATAAATATATATATATAGCTAATACAGAAGTTAGCTAATATCTATAATGTACATGAAATTTCAGTTTACACAAAAATAAAAGTGCTGCATAAAATAAATCTTCCGTTTGCTATTTCTCAGTGAGTTACGGCTGCTTGAAATTTGCATATGTTTCAAAGCCATCCAAAAAATCCGCCAAAGCTTCATGACAAAATCTGTATTGACCCTAGAAACCAAATATAATAATAATAACAATGCTGCTGGAAGTGACCTCAATTATTGCACACTTACCTTGTTTGCCACCAGACCAGCTCTGTGACACCTAACTGACTTAATGAACTGAAATACATCAACCACACCCTCAGCTTTCAGTCGCTCCATCTGTGCATGGATACAGAGGAAAGCTCCACTTCTGTTAACCCCATCACTGCCATAGTGTGTGCAATAGCAACAACAACAACAACAAAAACAATAAAGACAACGATAATACATAATAGTAGTAGTTGCTAGTTATAATAATAGCTCATCAGAAAGCACCAGAAATGCAAACCCTCAGCGCTACTAACCATTTCCATTGCTCGAGCTATATTGATTCCTGATCAGGGATAGCCAAAATAAATTATTCTTTTGGTCTGAGAAATGATTTTGTATAGCGAGCTAAATGTAAGGTGAGCTAAATATAAGGTGTATAAGTTATCTTCATAAGAGAAGAAGCTAAACATGCGTGAGACTCTCAAAGGTACATAGTTTTTTTTTTATGCAAAACTCCAATTCCATAAAGTAAAACTACCGCGGATAGCAAAAAACTATTTGCTCACATGATTACAATGTGATGATAGGGGTGTCATTCACAAAAGCTAGTACTTACGTAAAGCTGACAGCTTCACATGCTTCTTTTGTTTTGTTTTTCAAAATCATCCCAAATAAAAAAAAAGTAGCACAACAATAGGTCTTGAATCGTCTTTCTGGTAAATTCATACTAAATCGTGGTTGACTGTTAGTAATTTCTAAAATCAGAGTGTGACAGACAGACAGACAGACAGACAGACAGACAGACAAACAGACAGACAGACATAATGACTATTTATAATAATAATAATAATAATAATAATAATAATAATAATAATAATAATAAAATATTAATAATAACAACACAACAACAACAACAATAATAATAATAATAATCAACATGGAGACTAACTGCATACTTGCACATGACCACCACAGGTTTGTTTCCTGTGCTCATCTGAATCTTCTGCACCAGGTCTGCTATCTCAAGAACTGTGAATGTCGTGCTAGGAACGCTGTCCTCAGTCCACTGCAAGTACTGGATATGAATCACACTGGACTTGCTGGTCTGGTCCTTCACTGTCTCCACAACATCCATCTTCCTGAGAATGTAGCCAGTCTGAATGTCCTGGGAAGTCAGGGTAATGGAAAACTGGTCGAATTCCTCTGGACTCCCTTTACCTTGTGGCCAGTAACGACAACAGACCTCCTGCAAAAAACAAAGATAATCAGTGAATGATGTCTGAATATACTTTAAACAACAAAAATTTTCTTGCCTTGTCGTTCTCTTTCAGGCGGCACAGCATCACAATGCACTTGACTTGGTGATCCTTTACCATCCTCCAAAAGTGAGACACAGTATTGAACAGAGGAGTCTGAGTGACTATGTAGGCTCCTGGTCTCCTGTAGCCCTGCAATGACATGTGTGTATCACAGAAAATGAAAATTTCCTATGTCTCCCACTGCAGGATAGCTAGTGTATATTTCATTCTATATTTCCTTATGAGAATTGCTCCAATTTGTGTTTGTTGCAAAAAGCTAGAAAGTTAGTAGCTGACTAGTGATGTGCTTCAGCACAAATGGCGAGCAAGCCACTGTGCACAAGTAATTCACACAAGGTAGAATCTGATAAATAAAAGTTGAATACAAAATCTGTATACAAAAGTAGTTAATGCTAGATACTGTTCACCTAATTTTACAAGGCATAATTCAGTCTATTCTGTCCTAACAGTAGCTATAAATAGCTATGCAGCCATTATAGACTTTAGTAGTGATAGCTTCATCCAAATGACCTGTGTTGCTGACAAAAAGCACTCCAGCTATAAAAACATGAGTAATTATTTGTTGGAAGTGTAGTCTGTCTATTTTCCATTAAAATGTTTTTTCCAATGATGTGAATGAGGTAAAGTACGTCTTATGTATCTTTAAACAAAAGCACAGATACTAGCCAATTAACAACAAAAAAGCTTCCTTCATCGAATAGTTTTAACAACAGCATAGCAGTACTCGGCTAAACATACTAGTATAAACTATTGCTACTCTTTCTTCTTTCATGAAAGACATGGAGTGGGTGAAAATTGTCTATGTGGATATATATAGAAACACAATCACTAAGGTAACAAGGAATACCATATAGCATTGATATCCTGTGTACTTGGCAAACAGTTTAACATAAACACATTTCCCCAAACTTGCTTCCTTTGATGGTGCTGTCCAAATGTTATGTTTGAGTGCCTAGATAAAAACTTCTACATAACTATTTATGGTATTACCCCAACAAAGCTTGCATTGATGTAGTTTGACTCCTCAGCAGTAGCAACTCTGAGGTACACTCTAGTTTGGTTGACTACATGAGAATACAAACGCCAGCATCACAATGAAACCAAAAATTAAGCTATTATTGACACTTACAAGGAAGCTTGTTCTTGTAACGGTTCAGGGCTTTGTTCTCCTTTTTCTGAGCCTCAGAGTAGTCTGCTGTTGCTATGTTACTGGTGACATCTTCCAGTACCTTTTATGGACGTGTACAAATACCAAGCATACACACACACACATATATATACACACATGCGCAGACAAAATGAATTTCTAAAATGAATTTCTAATGACTATAGCTATGTGGGGCACTCCTGCAAATGATATTTACAGAAAGTCAAAGCAGTGAAGAAGAAGCTGATCTGGCAACATTCTTGAAACAAATTACTTAAATAATTAGTCAAAATACATTAAAATATACCTTACCATAAGATGAAAGACAGCTGCAACTGCAAAATCCAAGTTTGTTTATGGTGTATTATTCAATGTGTGCTAAGTATGTCTAGTACTATGTTATAACTCAACATATAAAAGACTAACTATATATTTCCCCACAATTTACATCTGTATAAGGTGAATGCATTCCTACTGAGTCAAATTATAGCCATGTATGAAATATTCTAAATATTAATAGCAAATTTTACTTGTTCTAACAGCCAATATTGTTACTATAATTATTTCAGTCGAGAATGACTGAATGCTAAATATTGTCGATGGACTGTATAAATACTGATTGACTCAAGATCAAATTCCTTAAATAAAGTTAGATTGTCTTTTATTAAACCAGTGTTGATAGCACTCCTGCATAATACCCTGAGAATTTGAATAAATATAAATAATACATTAAAAGGCACACTCAATGACTGCATAGCACGTGCCACTGGCATTATTCCTACACAATTCAACAAACGATCACCCCAACGTACATTAAACTGCTTCTGGAATTCTGAGATGGAAGAGCTTCCATCTATCTTCTCCAGCTTCCTCATTACAGATCTGATATTGGCTGCTGGTATCTCCGTCTCCCCACAAGTCAGCAGCTCATCCAGGGCAGTGTGAACAAACATGTACTGGTCCTGTGAGTAGCACATGTACCAGCACATGTAACAACACATGTGTATTTGCAATCAGAGTGAGTTCCACACAAATATTTCATTTGGTACCACAACTATAAATTGTAAGTACATATAAGGCACACCTGAAAAGATGCTAATGTTAAAAGACAGCAGCAATTATGAAAATTGAAAACAAAGTTAATCTTGTACAATTCATATTTAACTTCACTTTCCTTATCTCATTCTGGGTGGGAACAACTAAACTTTATTACTGACCACTCAGGATAAACCCAAATTTAGACCGTCATGTGCCTTTATTTATAATTACAGTCTACTATATCAGCATTCTCAACCCTCAAACCTGAAACTAAGTAGTGAAAATTGGTGGAAAGACTCCATCTTTAAAATCTCAGTGTTGTTGTTACTCATGTGTCTTACTCACACTGTTCAGATAATTATCTGACAGTGTGTAGCTATAATGTTTTGTAAGTACAAGTATGAAACGTTAAAGGAAGAAAAATACAAAAATTATGCATTATATAAGAGATTGGAAGAGACCATGGCATACATTCATGGTGTGGTGATAATACATACTCACCACAGTCTGTACCATCAGCATCCTCTGTCGCCTTAAACCTGACACAAACTCATAAATATTGATGGTGGGCTCAGTCTTTATTCTCTCTAACATATAGTCCAGTGTGATGAAGCTGCCAGTACGCCCCACACCAGCGCTGCAATGGACCAGCATGAGGTCATAGTTTGAATAGGGATATCTCTTCCTGATCATCTTGATGAAGCTGATCATGGACATGGCGTTGGCTGGCACACCGTGGTCCGGCCAACCCATGTAGTGATACATGGTTAATTGATGGGAATCCTCTCCAGACTACAGCAAGATGAAAATACTTGAAATTCCTCTTTTTTTTTAGCTACATTACCACTTTTGAGGCTTTGTTTACCTTTGTAACTGTTAGTTCTCTTATAATAAAATCTGCATACGGAGTACTAGACGTCATCACCACGGCAACAAGACTCTCTGGAGAAGGCTTGTATGTTTCATCAATTGTGTCTGGATAATATTGCTGGCACTTTTTCTATGTAGAGAAACATTAACAGCAAAAACACAACAATAACAACACATCAGTATGTCATTAAGTAGCTTTATGAGACTCTTAAACAAACCTTTCCCTCAAATACTCTGGTTAGCATAATGATGGTGTTTATTTTGCTGTCCAAAATCATTCTCCAAAAATCTTCTTCTGTATTTTCAATTGGACCTGAGGCAACAGTGGGTCAAAATTAGTACATATAAATAATTATATATAACATATTTATATTACCTTGAGCAGCTATATATATGTTGTCTTTACCATAGCCCTATACAAAATGAACATAGAAACACACTTCATTGTAATACGTAAATAACAGTATATTAGCTATCACATTCATTCATGATACATTATTGGGTACAGCTAGCATTTAATTTTACTTTTCTAAGTTGAGGGGTTAGGGTGGGAAATGATGTAATTTGGAAGTAAGGTGGGTGGGGGAGGGGGGGGGGAGTCAAACTAACATAACAACCTTGTTATATGAACTCATTGTAATACTATTTGACATTGTTAACGAAACCTTTTAGACATAGTACAATCGATATTATTTTGAAAGTTGGTAAATTAACACAACTTTTAGAGTAAAAATTTAAGTGAGAAAAAGTTTACTGGTTAGATTCATTAAAAATTTGTTTCACAACTGATAAAGCATCTACGGATGTGAAATGTTTTGTTAATTCACCAACTTTCAAAATAATATCGATTATACTATGTCTAAGAAGGATTGTTAATAATATACCAAACAACAAACAACTTCTAATAATATTTTGAGTAAAATGCAAGATAGCTAAGAAAGCCTGAAAAAATTAAATAATTACATATTTGCCTAAAAAAAATTGTATTACGTAATTATTCTGTCAAACTCAGTTGAAATAATAATAATTGAACTCCTTATGGTAATATTAAAAACACAGAGTAAACAGTACAGTAATGGTGGTGCATGCTTACTATATAGCTCACTTGGCCTGCAGGAGTTTTAGAATTATGCTTCCCAAATTGAATACATAGGATGGACAACTAGCATCCTGGAAGCTTCAACTTTAGGATGCAGGCTGTCTATCCAGCATGCTAACTTGGGAGTTTCAAAATCTGGATAGTTATTTTTTAAACTCCGGAAGTCTAAATGTCAAGTTAAGTTTTAATGAATAAAGCATAATGGTATATTGCTTGAATGCTTGTATGTCGATTATATATGCATATACAAGTATCTATTTATAATAGGAAGAAAGGATATTGTATACAAAATATAGATATATTATTACCCCTGCCATTCTACAAAGTCTATCACTAACATACATTGATATAGCTTGCATTGATATAATCACAAGATTCTTCATATCCAGCAGAGGGTTTGAGCATTACTCTGTTGAAATCATCTACAGAGAAAAAAAAAACAGTCACTTTTCTCGTTAACATGGAAAGTTTACATACATGGTTGGATGTTTTTGAAACGATTCTTTTCCCGATGCTTGGAGGCAACTTCGAATACATCTTTCAAACCTTTCTCTAAAGACTTTAACAGAATTTCAAGCATGGCAATTTATTGTCTGAGCTTATTCCCTTAACTTACATAGAATTCAAGTTCAAACCCTTTGTGCTTATCTTCATGTAAGCTTTTCACATGCTGTCGAAATTTCTCAATATTCATAGGTTTGGATCGGGTATCTATGAAAAAATAAGAATCAACTAAACTATTGAAACAGAAGTTT
>WLWD01002457.1_pt1 | contig 22660 bp, 20 predicted proteins | sample 6712731 | NCBI WGS metagenome assembly WLWD01 (sample SAMN12718690, study PRJNA576275) | sponge metagenome | isolation source: marine sponge | host: Mycale hentscheli | place: New Zealand: South Island, Marlborough, Capsize Point | collected 2014-11-01
GAGTAAATGGTAGCATTGTATTACTAGTTTCAGTACGATCAACGTGACGACTCAAGGCAGCACTAAGTGGTCACTAACTGAAGGAACCTTGAGTACTATGTTAGTTAGTCAACTTTATTCTGAAAATGCAGTCTGCTTGTAAGCTAGTATAACATTCATTGACAAAATACTAATGAACTATTCCATAAAAATAAAATACTGTAAACTTCCAGTATGAAGAAGCTTTTAAAGAGTTGGATTATGACAGTGTCAGTGATAGGTTTAATTGTCCTCAATATTCCAGTAGATTTTCCTTCAAACAAGGATTGAATTGTCACTGGAAACGTCCACAGCAATTCCTTGGACACTCTTGCATCTCAAACCTGTAACAAAGAAGGGAAAGTAATCACATGTTACTAAAGGTCCAGTGCTCCTTTCAGGAACACAATGCTGTTTTCACTACAGTACAGTACAGCACTTGATGTTACACTGCTCATCTCTACTCAATAAAGGTCTTAATAATAACCATTAAATAGGAATGCTTAATTAGAAAACTAAAATATACATTATGAATGTAAGAACAAAATAAAAAAAACAAGAAAAGTACCTCTTACTAAGATGAATGAAAAAGACCACAATGACACTTTATATACTGTACACATATGTATGTGCAAGTGTGGGAGGAGAGGAGACAGAGACGAGAGAGAACGAGAAAGAGATGAAGACAAAGAAGAAGAACAAAGAGAAGAGGAATGCGTGATCATTGATGTGTGTCATTGAGAAACAGTTGTATGTATAATTATTTATTAGCATAGTAAATCACAGTGTGTGTTTGTAATCTACAGTGTATGCGCATGTCATGGTGTGTTGTGCTTATTTTGTGTCCGGATGTTCCGTGACCACATCCCACATTATTTGTGCCCAGTTCGGATTCTCTGTGGCCAGTGACGGTCGACCCACAGCAAGTGTATACAATATATGAGTTTGTACATGAGGAAACCAGGTGTGACGAGCCCCCACAACAAAAACTTTAATTTGTACAGACATAGCAGCAAAAGCTCTACAATTTACTCATGCGCTGATACAATAATTTGTAATAATCGAAACTATCATTTCTCAATGATTTTACATGTCACAGTTGTTCATGTCATAGTTGTTCATGCCAAAGTTGTTCATGCCAAAGTTGTTCATGTCACAGTTGTTCATGCCAAAGTTGTTCATGTCACAGTTGTTCATGCCAAAGTTGTTCATGTCACAGTTGTTCATGCCAAAGTTGTTCATGCCACAGTTGTTATGTATGTGCATGTGATACAGAGAGTACATATGATTGGAACATTGTGCTCACATCTATCAGGGAATCCTGTACAACATGGCATCAAAATGTTGGATGGCTTCACTAAACTTTGCTCTAATTACAGAAATGGGTAACCATACTAAAAAAGCAAATTGTAGTCAAAGAGTGATCCAATATAAAGTTACTTTTTTTCCAGTAAGAACAATCAATGACAGTGTTCTAGGTGATAAATATAAACAAAAAACGAAACAGCGATGATGCACGAAAATAAGAACAAATGAGCATGCCTGAATACTAATGATGAAATAAAGTGTAATTTTGTTCTGGCAGTCAGAGAAAACATGAAAGTATGAGAAAACATGAAGCTGTTGGCTTCACATAGGGTACTAACTGTTGTGGAAAAGGTCCCCCTATCGTCACGTCGTAATCATGTGAGCAAATAATTTCTTGCAGTTTGAGATAATTTTAGCTTGAGAGCAAAATAAAGATAGATTGTAAAATATTCTACTAAACTCTTCTAAGCAGTACGAAACATCAGAACCATCTTTACATAAATATTTAGAAGAATACTACATATGTTGCACTTGTAATACGTAACTAAACGATTTGTCGCTCAATGTAATACACGTACATTACATGTTATTTCACTTAAATGGGCAATGTGCTACAGGAAGATTGGTGTGGGTGGAGCCTAGCGCTACCCACATGAACTCAGAACTTGTTTATGTTATGTTATTTTGTTCATTTAATTGTATCAGCCTTTCATTTAATTGTATCAGCCCTTAGAGAGTTTTTGAGTGTCAATTAGTTGTGCGTGTGTGTGCCTGCTCTGCAGTGCGAACTAAACGCTGCAGAGCAGGAAGTATAGATCGTGTGCGTCATTGTGGGTCATAATAGGTGGAGTTTCATGTTCTTATTTAAGTTAAGTTTTATGTCACGTGTATTAGTTCTTGCATGCCTTACTTTTATCAAAAGTTGAATCTTTGTCAGATGGGCTGTGGGAACTCTGGTGGCAGCGGACCTGCGTTGTGAGAGCAGCGCAAGAAACCCAACCCCACAATTGGCCTTGCTGATGTAGATACAAGCATGAATATTGAAGGACATGTTTGCAGTAACATTTTTAACACATGGTGGAATTCTAATATTAAATTAATTTGCTTCCATCAGCTCAAGATTCATGAATGCCAAGGTAAACAAAATAGTTGATAGTCTCTTTCATATTTTGATGCACACATACTTCCACTAACAAAAGAACTGATGTGGAAGAAAGTGGGTAGAGAGAAAGGGAGACATCAACATGGGATAGTCTAGTAATCGCCAGACCCTTTACCTACCGCTACATGGGAAAAGGGTCTGGTAGACTGACATAGAACAGTTTGTTAACTACAATTCACCTTATTGGTATGGTTGCCTGGTGTCATCCTCCTAAACTACACGCTGTCTGAGCTGATGTGAGCCGTGGTCATGTGTGTGCATGCTCCTTGCATGAGCCAGCGGTATGACCCTGGACCCACCCCCCTGTGTGGCCTTGGGGGTGAGAGACTCAGCAGGTCAGTGGCAACTAGCGTTAATTGCCCTGCATTGCCAGAGTCCCCCCAAAGGGACGCAGGAGGCTGCCTATACCCCCAAGGCTATAAGTGATAGGTTAGGAAAGGGGGTTGGCAGCTCTCTTACCAATGGTAGTAGGCTGTATACCTGCGACAGTAAGTACAGACAAGCATACACAGTGAGAACTGAGAGTTATGACAAGAGTAATGCTGAACGACCCTTGACCCCCAACCTTTTCGCTCTCACTGGCTTTGTGATGTGGCCATACAGTGAAAACGTATTGGTTCCTTGGAGAAGGGAGTGGTGCCACTGACCTTGGAGCTGTGATCAGCGCCTGGTACCTGGATGACTCCAGCCACCATGTCTCTCGGGTAACCCGAATGGGCACAGCTTCAGTAAACCAGGACTGGTGAGTCCTGCATTAAGTGAGGGACCACATGCCCAGGTAAGAAGACCTGAGCGAGGGTTGTACGTATCACACTTAGTGATTAGCTGAAGGGCTGCTTGCCCTAACAGCAGTGAGGGGCAGTACGCAGTAGTATTAGATGTTGAATGAAGGGCAGCCTGCCCTGGGCAGATACTGTAAGGTGGTCTGTCTGACCGTCACACCTCTACCGGGTGGAGAATCGAACCTTACATGCTAAAAGTACCATAACTACTCTCTACACCACTCTTGCCATATAGTCAAGTGGCTTGTGACTCCAAGACATACTCCTATAAACGAGTACTACTGTTCAACCCTCCTATGGTTGCATTATCTGCTCCACACCCCTATTCACATGGAAGTTTAAAAGTTGGCATTAGCTATTCAGTCAAGTGACAGTATCTTAGTAGTAACAGTCGGTGTGCCTAGTGGAGGCAGTAACAGACACAAGTGAGAAGGAGTATGTCCTGATCACGTGACGGGGTAATTGAGTGAGTGCCATGCAGATGCATACAGATATGAGTCTGAGAACAGATAGGCAGTGAGCCTTAGAATACATAGGCAGTGAGCCTGAGACTAGATAGGCAGTGAGCCTGAGAATACATAGGTAGTGAGGAATACGTAGGCAGTGAGCCTAAGAAAGGCAGTGAGCCCGAGAATACATAGGCAGTGAGCCCGAGAATACGTAGGCAGTGAGCCTAAGAATACATAGGCAGTGAGCCTGAGAATACATAGGCAGTGAGCCTAAGAATACATAGGCAGTGAGCCCGAGAATACATAGGCAGTGAGCCTAAGAATACATAGGCAGTGAGCCTAAGAATACATAGGCAGTGAGCCTGAGAATATATAGGCAGTGAGCCTGAGAATATATAGGCAGTGAGCCCGAGAATACATAGGCAGTGAGCCTGAGAATACATAGGCAATGAGCCTAGGCAGTAAGCCTGAGAATACATAGGCAGTGAGCCCGAGAATACATAGGCAGTGAGCCTGATACTCAGGCAGTAAGCCTGAGAATACATAGGCAGTGAGCCTGAGAATATATAGGCAGTGAGCCCGAGAATACATAGGCAGTGAGTGAGAAATACATAGGCAGTGAGCGTGAGCATGATACTCAGGCAGTAAGCCTGAGAATACATAGGCAGTGAGCCTGAGAATACATAGGCAGTGAGCCTGATACTCAGGCAGTAAGCCTGAGAATACATAGGCAGTGAGCCTGAGAATATATAGGCAGTGAGCCTGAGAATATATAGGCAGTGAGCCCGAGAATACATAGGCAGTGAGCCTGATACTCAGGCAGTAAGCCTGAGAATACATAGGCAGTGAGCCTGAGAATATATAGGCAGTGAGCCCGAGAATACATAGGCAGTGAGCCTGAGAATACATAGGCAGTGAGCCTAGGCAGTGAGCCTGATACTCAGGCAGTAAGCCTGAGAATACATAGGCAGTGAGCCTAGGCAGTGAGCCTGAGAATACATAGGCAGTGAGCCTAGGCAGTGAGCCTGATACTCAGGCAGTGAGCCTGAGAATACATAGGCAGTGAGCCTGAGAATACATAGGCAGTGAGCCTAGGCAGTGAGCCTGATAGTCAGGCAGTAAGCCTGAGAATACATAGGCAGTGAGCCTGAGAATACATAGGCAGTGAGCCTAGGCAGTGAGCCTGATACTCAGGCAGTGAGCCTGAGAATACATAGGCAGTGAGCCTGAGAATACATAGGCAGTGAGCCTGAGAATACATAGGCAGTGAGCCTGAGAATACATAGGCAGTGAGCCTGAGAATAGATAAGCAGCGAGCCTGACGGAGTGAGAATAGATAAGCAGCGAGCCTGAGTGAGAGTGAGAATAGACAGACAGCGAGCCTGACAGAGTGAGAATAGATAGGCAGCGAGTCTGAGTGATCGCAAGAGAATAGACAGGCAGCGAGCCTGAGTGAGAGTGAGAGAATAGACAGGCAGCGAGCCTGAGTGAGAGTGAGAGAATAGACAGGCAGCGAGCCTGAGTGAGAGTGAGAGAATAGACAGGCAGCGAGCCTGAGTGAGAGTGAGAGAATAGATAGACAACAAGCCTGCGAGTGAGAGTAGACATGCAGTAAGCCTGATAGTGAGAGAATATGAGCCTGATAGTGTAAAACTAGACAGGCAGCGAGCCTGACAGTGAGAGAATAGACGGCTGTGAGCCTGATAGTGCAAGAATACACAGGTAGTGAGCCTGAGAGTAAAAAATAGAGACAGGCAGCGAGTGTGATAGTGTGAGAATAAGTCCAGTACCAATAGAGTGAAGGGCAGCGTGCCCTGCATAGACTCTTTTTAAAGGGCCCCCGGCGGACCATCACACCTCTACTGGTGGAAATCTAACTATATGTACTAGAACTGCCTACCCATGCTCTATATAATGCCACACTGGCAATAGTGTAGTGTGGCTTGTGAGTCCTAAGACACATCCAGCACTACAGTTCATTTAACCCCTATTTTCTCCACCTCCCTTCTCATGTATCACTCACATCAGCATAAATCTCAATTACAGCATGTACCTGACTGATTCAGGAGTTATATCTATGCTTTTGAGAAAACTGATCACTTTGACAGAGCCACAATACCGTGAGAGGGTCTGGCCATTACTAAATACTGCAGATAGTTACTAATATGCACTGGACAATGATGATCATAAATGTTTGCATGAAGGTTAGAATAAGAAGAGTGGGAGCCGGCCATGCACCCCACACCTGTAACGAAGCCTATGCCTGACCATAACGAGGGTTGGCAGCATGCTCTTGTGATTTAGAGATTGAGACTGTGGGTAGAATAACAGCATCAGAACTAGAGTCCAACTATTAACCTAAGTTAAGCAAGGCAAATGGACCGGCTGCATGCCCATGTATTATCGAGCCATAGAACTCCTGTTTTCGGCTGATTGCATCTGTAAGTAGCAATGAAGGCCATTCACCACTGATTGATGATGTAGATCCTATATATCCAACCTGACCTAGAGAAAGCTAATTACACGTATTTAGAGTATAGTATATCTCCAGCCCCTTACTATTTAAATAATACCACCACTGATGAGCAGCCATCCTTAGAGAGCTAATAGTGCCGGGTGAACCAGCCATTCTGGCAAGGCAGTAACAGGTAGCTGCTAGGCTTAGGCTACAAGCACTGAGAACAGTGGCTATCAGGACTAATATACTTGTGCCCCGGTGCCATTGCTCCCACATGTGATACACCACATGTGACCACTTAGCTGCATGGTTGCAGTATTTGCAGGTCCTCTGCCGACCTTTACCTGGGCTCGGGTGATGTGATGGTGGACTACATCTCCGTTAACTTGCCCACTCATCATTAGTTAACTGTGGCTTAATTAGTGTGGGTAAAACCACTAAGATAATAGCAAATTTATCTCGTTCTAACAGCCAGTAATTATTTCAGCCTAGAATGACTGAATATCCACTAAGATTTTTCATGGCACATGAATTATTCAGCTCAGTCAGCTATATAGAAATACAACACACACAAAAAGTTAGAGCAGTCTTACATCACAGGATATACCACATGTCTTCTATTGTTTGTGGTCTTCCCAGTTGGTGAGGGGAACTGAACAAACTACTCAATGTCAGCCTACCTGCCGCATAGCAGTAGGTAAAGGGTCTAGTACAGCGAGATTAAATATGACGTGATCAAAATAGATCCTAAAGCCTTTCAAGAATAAATAACGTGCTTATAAACTACAAGCCAGAGACACAGATGGATAAAATTTGAAAAATTGTTCAGACGCAATAATGATACTTATATTGGGTAAGCGAGCAAAACAAGGAGTGAATGAATAACGGAAAATCAGGTGTGCATTATATAATACTTACATATTTAGTACATATTTGTATTTATTTATTTCACCGATCAATCAGAGTGTGTGGAATGAAATAACCAGAGTACAAGAGTCTTGCTCTCCTAACACAGCCATCTGAAATTGCAGGGCTCCTCTGAAAGGTTCTAAAAGAACTAAAAAGTTACGCAGACTGGAATTTTTTAGAGACGTTCTAACTGGGGAAACCAGGCGTTCTACTTGGTACAGCTACAGCTGGTAATTTAGTGATATGAAACTCATTACAACTAAATGACAAAACTGACTAACAGAACAGAACTTATTATCCTACATATAGACTCATTGCTATGTAGAATACATGGATGTATAACCTCCTAACTAGAACTGAACTAGACACAGCTGATGCCAATGCTACTGAAGGTCATAGATTACACAAAATAAAGTTAGCTGAAATAATAGACATCTTCCAACAGAACAGTCACAGGATCATATGTTACTGCATTAGTCACTCCTTATGACTGCAATATTGTTCCCCAGGAATTAAATCAGCAATTTTTTGGGCGGCACAAATTCACTTAGGGGAAATATTGTGTAAGATCGGCCTTCAGAAAATTGCCGAGATTGCCAGAGTATGACTACTCACTAAGATTGTCAACATCTTGCGATAGTACTGGTCTCATATACAGTGACATCTGATTACATAACTTGACGTACACATTTGCATGTATATTTATTGTCACACAAACACTTGTGTCCTAGGTGACCACAACAAGCTAGCCAAAGCCACTAATTGCTCTGAGTGTTGGTGATACATTCTAGCAGCTTATATTACAAACACACTCTAAGAACACTCACTTGCCATCATTACAGCAGTATCAGGTAACTCCATGATTAAATGTTGACACTTCTTGAGCCATCATTCACAGCTGGTCTAAGTCAGAAACATCGAAAGCAGCTTCACCCACTCCATAAGAAGAGCAATAGAAAAACAAAACACATTGAAGTGAATAAATGCAATCATGAAATTTCAACTTCTACTCTGCAAGCTAATCCCACCAAGAAATTGTTAGAAACAGTTCGAGAGGTATAGCTAGTCTCTTTAAAATATTCACTAACACAGTGGTTCTGACGCGACATTTTCACAATCACTCCACCAGAACCAGAACCAGAATGGCTGAGCCTACTAACTACGTCTATTCCTTTTGACTATGTGCCAGTCGGATTTGGAATACGTGAAAGGACCAGTCATGCAGCAGTTGTGGACCTTCCTGCTCCGTCTCGCTATTCTAAAATCTTGACTTTTACACAATACAATCTCACTAAATTTAGTGACTTACTAAAAGAGGCTGGTAACTTTGTCTCTCCCGCCCTACAACTTAAGCAACTTTATCTCTGATGGAGCTGAATTGAAAGACTGGATGACAAGTAATGTAATGGGTAGGGTTAGATATTTGAGAATTTTTATTCACCAGGAGAGATCACTTCAATTACCTGACCTTGGCCACTTCCCTTGGAAACCAGTAAGACGATATCCTTGTAATTGAGGTGGATAGCGGTGGATTTCAATCGACTGTTTTGCAACTAACAGAGGCAATTATCGCACAACTAACCTGGCTAAGGAACAGGAATGACCAAAATAACATTTTGGGAGGGATTTTATTTTCCAAGTCGGACGAGAGGTGAAGGTGTTGTGAAAATTAAGGTGAATTGGAGTGATTCTAAATTCAAATTTATTGTCACACACACCCAGATAGAATACGAGAATGTGCCAATGACAATTTCTAACAGTATTATTGAAGCTGTGGATCGACTAGACTCTCTACAGCATACTCCTAACCAATTTACAATACCCTTGAGTAAAACATTTATAGAGCATGAGTTTGGAAGAAATGCTGTTCAGGTTCATTCTTCACTGTCGGTCGTTATCAGCAACCAGAGAGAGAATAAAATGTATAAAAGATGTTTATGTCCTACAGCTCAAAAGAATAATCTAACCTTTTTATACAAAGTAATTTGTTCTCAAAAGTTCTTCCACCAGAAGATATTCTTCATGAATTAGGCTATTTTAAGTTTAATTTGCTGAATGGACCTATGACACGAGCTGAAGTGAGACCACATCTGTCTGCATTTGTTTCTTTGGTTTTTGCGGCATTAGGCAAATTGCATGGAGCTGGATATGCACATTTGGATGTGAGGCTTGAGAATATATGCTATAATGATAACAATAAAGCAGTTTTGATTGACTTGGATATAGCTCAACCACTTGATGAACTAGTAGAAAGTAATCACTCCAAATCATTGATGTATCTTTTCAACCAAGAGTATGATGAAGGACATTATCTAACTTGGCAAAGTGATTTATGAGAGAACTCGGCTCGTCCCTTTGCTCTTGCATGACAGAAAAAACATTTGTGTTGGTATGTGCGTGTGTGTGTGTGTGTGTGTGTGTAACCACAATTCAATATTAAAAATGTAAAACAATGAGATTGTACACAAAGGGGTGGGTCTTAAATTTAACTGTTTGGGAATATGCAATACCTGTAGGAATAGCAGTATATTCTTGCAGGAATCTATCTATCAGACCTGCAAAAACAGGTTCTAATTCCAGCAGGAAGGATCTATTTCTGTTGATTGTTCAAATTTGTTGCCACCCCATGTTTTGGCAGCACACTTTACATGACATAGCAAGTTTGTGTATAATGTGGCTAGGCTACTAAAGCAATAGAAACTGTTTTTAAGTTTTTTTTTGGAGAAAGTTGTTCATAAATTCTCGGCTTGGTAAGCCTTCAGCAATGGGGTTAGGACTAGAACGAAAAAGTTAAAGCTAGAAGTGAGGGACACTATGTACCAGAAGTAATATTCCAATAGTACCCATTTGTTAAAAAACAACAAATGCAGGGAGTGCTCAACCATTGCATGGGCAAAGGAAGCAGGTTCTCGGGCTCCAAGCGGTCTCAAAGGTTTAGAGAAGAATGGGCCAAAATAGAGCCCAATGAGTACGATAAAGTATTAGTAGATGCTCCTTGTTCTTCAGACCGGCATCATGCCGAGTCTTGGATGACCAAAGGTGTTTTCCATCTGCAGTGGAAGAATTTAAAAAACTTCAGTGCAATCTTCTCCTGGCTGCTATCCATGCCGTGAAAGATGGCGGTGTTGTGGTGTATTCCACTTGCACTGAGGCCACACAGGAGAATGATGAGGTGGTGGAGGCAGTATGCAGGTCTGCTGGAGAAGTTGGAGTAGGGGTAGACACGTCTTCTCCTTCCTCCTCCATCAATGGAGACTTCACTGCCTTATTGTCTGGCAATCTTCACCGTCTCCACCCATGGTGTTCTCATCCTCCCCACTTGCTCTCTGAATATTGGACCAATGTACACCTCTAGGTTGGCAATAAAAAAAAGCTGATTTAGAATGTAATTATTACTAATATTTATGAGTATTACAATATTTTATTTTGGCAGTGCTCTTCATTAAAACAAACTATTGCAAATAGCTACTGAGGATAATGATTAAAGCAAGTTTTGTGTGTATGTACTCCGAGTGGTTCTCTCAGTTGTTTAGTTATAGTCCAGTAGCTATTTGTTTTCTGTAGGTCGTAGAATGTAGCATAGTGAGACCAATGAAATGAGCATTATGCTAATCACAGATATGCATACATTCAATGGAAAAAAAAAAATTTGATGACAAATACAATCCAATAATCACTACGTTTTTTTTTTGTTTTGTTTTTTCAACATTGCATCACAAAAAAGTTCTTAAGTAAAGTTTAGATGAATATTTAAATAATTATTGACAAGTTGCATCACAAAAAAGAAAAAAAAATCAATTTACGTTGATGACAAAACAAAGCTTTATACAAAAACATTATGAGGGCTAGCACTGTGGAAACAGGTCCCTCCAGATACCCAGCCTGGAACCTCCACAGAAATATTGTGGGACTCTGACGGTATCTCGACTCCCTTCTGAAGCATGGATGTTCCAGTTTTTTCCAACATGTCATTGGAACTGTCTGGTTCATTATTTTCCTTCTTGCGCCGATCACTGAACCAACATCGAATAAAAGATTCTTCCACTTCCCATTCTTTAGCCATCTTTTTGTATTCCGCAGGTTTGGGGGTTCGCTTTCTGGCAAAAAATGCTTCCAGCCCCCAAATGACCTTGGAGCTGGTCCGAGTTTTGCGTCTCTTGTAATGCAGAGGAACAATACTGTGGAACTGAGCTTGACCTACGACACTTGATGCAACTTTTTCTTTAGCAACATCCTCCATCCAAGTTTTGAGAACGGCAATAATGGAAAAACATTTCCTTTCTTCGATTACCATATCCTCAAACTCTATCATAGAGCGGAGTGTGAGCTTTTTCCGGAACCTGGAATGAACGTTCTGAATGACGTCCAATAAGGTATAGTTGTGACTCAATCTAAAAGAGCGGAAAGAAGTCACAAAGTCCTTGTACTCCTTCAGTTTGCCATCACTGGTGTTGCAAGAAGTTTTCAGCTTGTCCGTTTCCACTGTGACTTGCTCGCCGACGTCAATATCTCCTTCAGTTATAATGATATGACAGCTTTGCTTTGCATTCCCAGCTCCTCCCCCCACAACCTGATCTGCATGTTGCTGCCACTGATGTTGCTGCCACTGATGCTGCTGACTAGTCCCTGAAGGTATGTGATCACACCTGTTCACCGCAACCAGCCTTTCCTCGTTAGTGCAGGCACGAGGCAAACTGGTCGCCAATGGAGGTGGAGAGGAGATGTCTGGTCTGGACCAAGAGAACACTGAAGGAGGTGGAAGGATTCTGACAGGAATGGGCCTGACTAGTGTGCTGGGGGGGCTGGTAACCCTGGAGCTGGTGGTGGAGGCAGACACAAATATGACCGAGTCATCATCACTGTCTTGATATGACGAGTGGCCCACTGACTGCGAGACAGTGGGCACCAACTCTTTAGCTTTTGCGACCAAAGGTTCTGATCTAGAATCTTTCAGAACAGCAGCTTCCAACTTAGTGGCCTTTGAAACAGTGGGCTCCGACTTTGCTGCTTTAGAACTGTCCTTAAATTGAGTTTTGCCGGACCGCTCAAAAGAAGAATGGAATTGCTGATGCACACGTGCTCTAGATGGGGCACCAGTGGGTTGAAGTAATAAATCCCGTGGTGGTGAAGCACCCAATAGGTCTACAGCAGGAGGCCGAGAACGGGGTGGAGGATAGCCACCAGGAACCTGTTTAAAAATAGGCATTATAGTAGATGGTACAAGAAGATCTGATGCTTCCAGACCAAGCAGTGAACTATGTGGAGGCGACAAAGGCTGTCTGGACACATGCTGCGTATTGTAGTGGTGACTATGCCACTGATGCTGGTGAACAACAGAGTTCATGACGCGGGAGTTTTGGTAGATTAATTGCCCGTACTGAATGTGCTGCTGCTGGGGCGGCTGGCAATATCCGAAGCTAGGATATGATGGAGTGGAGGAACTAAATCCATACTGAAAGGGACCACTACTGGGAGGAGGCGAGTAAAAAGGATGAAATGGCTGGACTGGAGGAAGGCGTGGCGTCTGTGAGATATGAGACTGATGTTGCTGCTGATGACACATGTCTGACAATTGGAAAGAAGAAGAATTAAAAGCTGGTCTTCTGCTTGTGTTGCCAACATTGACTGTAGTTGCAGGATATGAAGAGGAGGTTCTCATAGAAAGTGTGAATGAGGATGGCGTTAGTGAATTTGTTGTGGTTACAAGACCAATTGCAGCTGCTGATGCTGGGCTGTAGGATGAAGGAGAAAGAGAAGGTGATTTGACTTGAGGTGTGCACTGGATGGCACCTCTACAGCGAGGGTTGCTAGATTGAGGAAGACATGAGGGAGGCCTGAGGGTATCTGAGAAAAACAAGATGCAACTACTGTTGGGTGGGGTAGGAGGAGAATCTGACTGGGAAGACACCGGTCTTGGCGAAGGAATTATAAACTTTTCTGAGAAATTACCTTTCACCGATAAAGACTGGACGGGTGGCGGACTGGACGTCATCACAAATTCTACAACACCAGCGCCATAGCGCGCGAGTAAAGACCTTCAATCCGTACGGACGTTGTACAAATCACAGATATGTATTCCAAACTCTAAACGTACACACACAACACCGGCAGCAAGAGGACCTGGAACCTCAGAGCCAGAAACTACGAAAAAATAGGAAAGAAAGCGCTCTCGCAAAGCGCACGTTGGTTTGAAGAAAAAAAAAAAAGGAAAAAAAAAAAGTAGGTTAAAGCGCATGCGCGTTCATGTAAAGTTATAAATTCAATTATTAATAAATAAATTATAACTGAAGTTTTGTCACTAACTCGGATGCTATACATATGTGTATGTGTTGCCTATGTATCATTGGTTTAAGAAATAGTCTTGAAATAGTTGCTCATACTGCTGGCAGTGCTCATCAGGGGGGAATGACGAATTCCTTCTCAATCGAACATTTCTCTCTTGAAAAAACTTGTACACAGTGTAGAAAATGGACCGATCGTCTTCATTGGCAGCCGCCTCCAGGAACTGCCGGGCAGAAACACTGTCGACCTTGTCCGTAGCCCTCACATACCTGAGTGCCGGTAAGAGCTGCCCTCGAGACAGGAGAATGTCTATAATTTCACCATCGGCAGTGGAAAGGCGTTTGAACATATCCATGGCCAGTTGAGTGGCTGGTGGGTAAACCAACTCCCTGGACAGCAGCAGGCAGGCCAGAGGCTTGGAGTCGCTGATCACGTGATACTGCAGGAACTGATGGAGCTGGTAGAAACTCTTGTTCTCAATGAGAATATTCATGACCAGTTCGTACAAGAAGTGTTCCACAGAGAGCTGAACCTTGTGCAAGGATCGGATGTACTCCACCAGCGCGGCCACTAAGTACCGGTGGGAGGCATCTTTGCACTCGGAGAAAGGCACAAACACCCGAGCGTACATGTCCCGTTGTGAAATGACCACCTTGAACGTCTTGTCTACTTGTTCCGGAGGCAGAGTAGAGCGCTTGTAGGCCATGTTGATTTGATCCATCATTCCTCCCAGGATTCCTAGGCTCACCTGGTGGCCAGGCTTGAGGCATTCGCGACAGAGGTTCAGTATGACTCCTTTGCCAGTCTTTCTCATGAGGAGGAACTGAATGAGCATGGATTTGTTGGGCAGCATGTTGCTGGTGGCTTCGAGGTTGAGCATCAGCCTCCAAATGACCCCGTACTGGGCATCAATGATGAGGTCCGGCTGAAAGAAGACCCACTTGGGCGAGTACAACTCTGGAGTTATTGTCTTCTTCTTGTACATGGATGGAGAGTCACCGGGTGAAGAAGACACTGAAGACGAAACAGACCCCATCGGAGACAGTGCTCTCGCCTTGCCTCCCTTGTGGCGGATCTGGAGCTTCGTGGGGGCTATGGGTAGAGGGGCCAGCACGGCCTGATGCCTCCTGGTCACGCTTGTGTAAGCCCCGCCCCCGCTGCTGCTGTGGTTAGAGCTGCTACTACTATCATGGTTGTACATAATGTCGAAGAGAAGGGACGTCTTCCAGGCTTGATGGTGGACAACGACCAGATCGTCAACGACACTGAGCGTGAACCTGCCACTGATATCCATCATTAGAATGTGCATGAGACGCACGGGATTGCTGTCTTCTCGCATCTGATACAGGAGGACTTCAGCACCTTGTCCCGGTTGCAGCGTGTTCCGTATCAGCCCCACATAGTAAGCACCGTATAGACGCATGATCACAACATCCCTTTCCATTACAGATGCGTTCTTAGCATCCCTGATGCTCACGCTCGGACTGGATGAAGGAACAGGAGACTCCACCTCAAACTTCTGCATTTTGCAGATCACTTGACTTCCCTCTCTGAAAATGAAAGGCTGTAGGACGTTGGATCCTTTCAGGCACACAAGCAAGATCAGGTCATCTGGAGAGAATATAGCCCAGCTGATTGACAGGCTGTAGTTCTTGACAAGCTTAAAAGCCATTTTGTAGGGATTGCATGAGTAGACCTCAATCCCACTTGTCGATATAAGGATAACATAGTCATTTTTGAATATCCAATAAAACCCTATTATATCTGGTCCAGGCTTCACTGGAAGAGATCTCTCTTGGCTGTTATCTGCAAATATGTTCACAAACTCTACACTGATCTTTCTTCTCTGAATGGAAAGGATCCTGGGGGTACCACCCGAGAATTTGATGGTAGAAACTGGCCCCCTTGAGGGAATTGTGATCTTGAAATTGTCTTCTTGACTTAAGCCCTTCACCTTTACGTCTGTGAACCCGTGCTGGACGCAGAACATTTGAAAGTTACTCTGGTCGAAGAAAGCACTGTCCACTTGATCAATGGGCTCGAATGTTATAGGGACCTGGTTGAGTTCTAGGTAATAGCTGTTGCCACTGCCCTGGGACGAATTATCTCCTTCGCCAGAACTCTCAGACATACCGCCTACCGAGTTCGCAGAATTCACTCTTAGCCTTCGCAGGGTCTTTTGTTGATTTTCCCCCCCTTAGCCTTTTCAATATATAATATGGTAATGATCGACAAACCATCTTTCAATCGCAACCAATTGTTAGATTTCATTGGCAATTTCAATTCAAGTGTTCATATAACCGGCATGCAAATATAAATAAAGCAGATGATTTGATCAAATATGTTCATCTTCATCTTCAAAATATTTAGTCCTAGGTCGTTTTCTGAGATGTCTCTCAGAGTGAATTAAAACAGATGTGTCAGACTCGCCCTTGCAGGCTCTTTTCCTTGCTAGCTCCTCGTCATTAGAACTGCAGCTCTCTTCCTCCATGTTCTCCTCCTCTTCTTGTTTCACCTCTTCCACTTCTTCCTCCTCTAAGCTGCTCTCTTCTTCACTATCATAAAATCTCTTTCTCTTCAGAGCCCCTCTTACTCGCAATGTCATGGAGAAGGCATTCTTGTCCACCTGAGCTACAGGTGCGTTAACCTTGCCACGTCGTGACTGGTTGGAAGCAGAGGTGTCTCTTTGTGAGCGCATGGAGCGTGTTTGTATTCTAGTGCGAGTAGCTGCTCTTCGAGGTGTGGTCTTGCAACTGAAGGAATCGCCTCCGGTAGAACTACCGTCACTGCAGTTACCGTTGCTCGGTTCGTTATCCTCGCTGCCCGAACTAGCTAAGCTGTCCATTTCTACTGCACATTTCCTCCGACTTCTCCTTGCCATGCTTACGACTGCAGTTTCAGCTGCAGCCGTGGGATCTAATTCTCTGGCTGCCCTACGAGTTCTTACACAGTCTCTTTGCCTTCTTATTTCTCTCCTTCTTGAATACACAGTCACAGGATCATCCAGACTGGATGTGCTGCTGGTCCTTTCAGAAGCTCTGATATTCACTGTCAGATCTGAGAACTTTCCAGCAGCGTTCCTGGTCTTGTAAGGATGGCTGATGTAACCCTGCATAGTGACGGAGAGCTTCTTCTCAAAATAAGCTTGCAACTCTGTTGTAACCTTGTACATCTGTGGCCACAAATACACACACAAGAAATAATGCAAAGAACTGGGAAAACTTTAGCTCAGGAATGTGTCTTCCCCTTTACCTCGGAGCCACGCCCATTGTATAGCCGGCTGTTGGAAAGCACGAGACGAATGTCTGACACAAACTCTTGAGGTCCCGTATAACTGGTAGCTTCAGCCAGTTTAGACTTGATGGTGTTGAAGTCCATGGGATTTTGCACATAGTCCATGTAGTCCTGTCCCAACACAAACAAATTCACAAATCGGAAAGCAACAAGCAAACAAATAAACATCTAGAATCCTAACTAGTGTGTTCCTCTATCAACCACTTACCGTATACTGAGCAGTGTCCACAGGTTCCAGGAAAGGCTCGGCACTCTCTTGCTGCATCAAGTCCATCACAAGTTGACAAGCTTTCTCGTGCCACTGCTGATCCTAAAGAAGATAAAATAAAATTAGCACACCACACGCGCGCACACACACACACACACACACACACACACACACACACACTATCAGCAGATGAACTTCAAATATTTAAGTTTGCTCGAAATTATTATGTCCTTTTGAAGCTGCTATATATAGCACTGACATTTCAACTAAAAATAATACAACAGTTTCTGATCCATCAGCAGAGCAGGGAGCTGAATGGCTAGTACAGGAAATAACTGCATTGATTACACCAAATCCACTAGCTTCAACCATCGAAACTGAAGCGTTATGTTTTTTACTGTAGCTTATGGGAAAGAATTTTGATGCAAGAATTGCAGAAGTTTCGTCACAAAGAAAAATGAAGGGAAAAAAAAAATTGTATCTAGAAAAGAGTCAGCAAGTAAATGGTGAACAAGCAATGAAGTTCATTTCCCAGGTCTGAGCAAGCTGGCTAGAATATACCCACCCGTGCTGCCCAAGTACCAGCCACACCTTCTGAACAACTGATAAAGCTGGGCAATTACGTGTCTGCTAAAGTCCACTGAAGCAGAAATTTGTTTTTAAAAACATTCAAATATATTTCGTGCTCATGTAAATATTGCTTTATGTTTTTTAAAAGTGTTTGAAATTTGTGTGTACGTCAGAATTGGTAGTTCACCAAAGAAAATGAAAGCCACTTACACTAATCTAAAATTTATATATGTAGAAGGAAGTGAGAAATCAGTAGGTGTTAACCTCAAACTCCTCCTTCCACATGGACAAGTGCAATTTCATCAACTATTGGGTACCACTCTAGCAACCAACAGTGCCCCAAATAGCTGCTTGCCAAATGTCAAGCTATCTGGGCTGGGGATTGGCACTTAAACTAGAGAGGACTACAACCTGTAACATCAGAATGTTACTTGAAAGAAAGGAAGGCATCAACAGAGTTGTAACAGTCAGACAAATGGAAACAAACTGTAAGTACCATGAAAATTGAAACTAGTGGTAAACATCATCTTCTTCTTCTTCTTCTTCTTCCTGTTGCTTTTGTTGTCAATTTTTATCTTTATATTGCAAGTACATCTTCAGAGTTAGTGCATATCTTTGCCATCAATTATGTCTAAAAGGAATTCTTGGTGTATATCTAATCAGGTATCTATAGGTCGACATATAGGTCAGTAGATGTAAATGCTGTCTCTACTAGAGAAAATAGAAATGTCTAACTTGAGATGGACTCTCACTGATAGTTCCAACATGAAGCTTCAATTCCAGCACTAGTCAAGTTTGCAGCATAAAGCAAAAAACTACCACGGGCAGTAAGAAATAATTTCCTCATGTGATTACGATGGGATGATAGGGGCTGTCACACACAGTGCAAAAGCTTACAGTCGTACGGCCAAAAAATGACTAGCTTTCTCTGGAAATCTAGTCGAAACCAAGAATTCTGGCACATAAAAGGAATTGACATACGATAGTTTGAAGTCTCTTTCAATGCTCTGGAGGCCACTATCTTCACTATGTCGTTGAATGACTTACTGACTAACTGTGTTTTAACTATAACCCACAAGCATGTGCGCCGAGGGTTAATCACATGACCATTTTTCTTCATGGCATAGCTACTAATTTGTTCTACATGGCAGTTAAGCTTATCAGAGCTAGTTTTCTGAGTAAGTAATACTATGACACTACATACTAATACACAGTAGGCCTCAGGGCGTGACACATGTCCTCTGTCCACAGGCTTATTTTTCTGGAGGTGCTTTGTGTGGCACTGTTGCCAGTTTTGTGTACACTTTGACTCCATATAGTACATTTATTTATTTGCATGTTAGTAATATACACAAAGAAGGGTCATTTGTAGAACCAAACTTAAGGGGTCAAATCAACATTTTTTTTTTAAATTCCAAGGGGGTTTCTCGTTCCATGAAATGAAAAATTTTGTGGCATAAGTCACCATGAAGGTCATAATAATTTTCAGAGGGGGGAGGGGGGGAGGCGAAACCATTTCAGGAAGGTCAAAAAGCCCCCTCAAAGATCCCTGCACAAAGTGTCACATTTTAAATGTTTTTACGTGTGCATATTCAAGCACCACGGCAACAATATATGGAATTTTCACAGCCAAGATGATACAATTGACCAACACATTATACTAACTCAATCACTCAATCACTTACTGAATCATGAGTTGAAGACACACTAACATGAGATGAAGAAGTAGACACCTTCTGAAGCACAGCCTTGGCTGGACTCTCCTTGCCGCCATCAGGATAGCCGCCAGCTGGGGAAGGTGGTATCTCCAGTGGGTCAACAAACACCACTTCTTCCTCTGGGACTGCCACACCCACATCCTCCTCCACCTCCTCACATGGATCTGCCACATACAAATCCTTGGGGTCGCTTACACCAGGGGACCTGCATGTGCACACACACATACACACACAAATAAAACTTCATATGTAATAAAATATTTATATTATATATATGAAATGAAAAGGTGTCAGATGTACCATCGATCAAACTATTAGTCAGTCTTATTTCTATCTCTTCACTACAATCTCTTTCAGCACACAGAATATTGGAGGTTTTTAAAAATCAAGGCTGAAAAAGCAGCCTGTTACAGAGTGCCAAGTCAAATTGGTTGAGTTGTGACTCTAATTTATTCATTTGGCTGTTACAAACATCATCAATTTTATCATCATCGTATTAATTTATTCTAATTCTTACAATATTATATATCATGCTCATGGAATAGATATCACGGGGAGAAAGTAAGCAAGATATGTAATATTTAGGCCTCACAGGGAACTACTGTTTTTAGAGTCTTGAAGGCTCTAGACTGTAGTGTCCCCAAGTCAGTGAGGGCGCTACTTAGGGCCTGAAAGACGTGGTAGTTCACGACGGCTGCACAGTGCCTAACTGATTTAGAATGTAGCGATTGCTCCTAACAACAGGACACTAAGCACAATCGGAGGACTCTAAGCACAGTTGGAGGGACACTTAAGTGTTCCTGCCTTCAAGGCGGGGGCACTAAGTTAATAGTGTTCCTCTTTGAATGACCTAAGCAGTTCAAAGTTCCTCTGTCACAATACAAAAACTACATCAGCTACGTTCTAATAAATTATAGAGCATAAACCTCAGGAAGCTAGCAAATGCACATATTCATCATTCTCACTAGAACTACTGGCTTGCTGTCTGTCCTTGAGCTGAAGCACATGCCACATGTAGTAAGTTCTCTAGTCTCACTTTTTGATGTCCTACTTTATTTACTTGTCATTAAAAAAACCCATAGTGATTGCCTTCTCATATAAACTATATATTATATTAGCTCTCATGAGTAAGAGCCATACAATGTATGTTTTACTACCCCAGCTGTTGTGGCACAGTAACACAAAACTTGAAGCAAATTTTCAAAAAGCTAGGAATGTAATGTTGATGACCAGATATTTAATTTCAGGCTCACAATTCATACAAATGTGTCCTCTTGTGAACACCCATGCACACTCAGAGGAGCACTGATACATAACCATGCTTCTCCTCACAGCTGACAGAGAGCCTGCAGCACTATATACACTCAGAGGAGCACTGATACATAACCATGCTTCTCCTCACAGCTGACAGAGAGCCTGCAGCACTATATACACTCAGAGGAGCACTGATACATAACCATGCTTCTCCTCACAGCTGACAGAGGGCCTGTAGCACTATATACACTCAGAGGAGCACTGATACATAACCATGCTTCTCCTCACAGCTGACAGAGGGCCTGCAACACTATATACACTCAGAGGAGCACTGATACATAACCTGCTTCTCCTCACAGCTGACAGAGAGCCTGCAGCACTATATACACTCAGAGGAGCACTGATACATAACCTGCTTCTCCTCACAGCTGACAGAGAGCCTGCAGCACTATATACACTCAGAGGAGCACTGATACATAACCTGCTTCTCCTCACAGCTGACAGAGAGCCTGCAGCACTATATACACTCAGAGGAGCACTGATACATAACCATGCTTCTCCTCACAGCTGACAGAGAGCCTGCAGCACTATATACACTCAGAGGAGCACTGATACATAACCATGCTTCTCCTCACAGCTGACAGAGAGCCTGCAGCACTATATACACTCAGAGGAGCACTGATACATAACCTGCTTCTCCTCACAGCTGACAGAGAGCCTGCAACACTATATACACTCAGAGGAGCACTGATACATAACCATGCTTCTCCTCACAGCTGACAGAGGGCCTGCAACACTATATACACTCAGAGGAGCACTGATACATAACCTGCTTCTCCTCGCAGCTGACAGAGGGCCTGTAGCACTATATACACTCAGAGGAGCACTGATACATAACCATGCTTCTCCTCATAGCTGACAGAGGGCCTGCAGCACTATATATAGGCAAATTTCTTCCCTTACCATTTAACTTTCATCTTCTCCCCAACTCAATTCCCTCCTTCTAAGTAAAAACATACCACTTTGGTAGCTGTAACAGTTACACTGCACAAGTCAAGTCAAGTAGTATGCGTTGTTTTCTTGTGGATATAGTCTTGTATTTCACTTCAGGTATAGTTGCATCGTATAAAAATGGCAAGTCAAGACAAACAAATGACCAACAATGTAAGTATTTTTTTTTAAAAAGAAAAAAAAAGTGAATGTGATCGTACCCATTCAGTTGATATAACACAAGTCTTTACACACATCTTGATTCTACTCCAAATATCAGCCTCTCTCACCAGCTAAATTACCACGTCCCTCAACAAACACACAAGGTACAGGGGCAACACAGCATATGGACTCACTTGATAAAGTGGCCCAGAGTCTGCACTAGAATCCTTGCATGCCTCACTATCATGCTATCCTCCTCGTTAAAGGCTACAGTATTCTTGGCTATCAACATCAGCTCCCACAGAAGAGCCTGCTTGCGTCTAGATGGAAGTTAACAACAACAACAACAACAATAAACAACAACAACAACAAACAAGTTACATCACAGCAATACACTGACTGACCCGTATCACTCACCTGTAAAGATTGTTCTCAAGCTTGCAGCTTATAGTTTTAAGGTCAGTGGGGAAGGGGACAACCCTACAATAATCAGGAACCACTTCCAGATCCACAGGCTCCAGGAACATGTGTGCCTCATCCATATTCCTCACTTTCTCCAACCCTTGCAATATCCTGGCTCTCTCTCCCTCTCCATCCCACGCCTCCTTCTCATTGGCTAACTGCAAGGCTAGCAGCTCCTGGAGTCTGGACGAAACTAGATGAACAGAAAAAAACAACAACAAATAAACAAACAAAAACAAACAAACAAACAAAAACTTCCGTATTCTTTCTTAGCGTAGCAATACCAATGTTACAACTATCGCATTAAATGCACCACTACACAGTTCACTACTCTACCAATTTTCTGCTTCTGGTCTTATACAACTATACACCTCTATTGACAGACAGTCATCTGCACTGTACCATCACACACACATGATACATACTCAAATATTACAAAACTAGTTCTCTCTTACCAGGTTCTTCACCATCTTCAAAATCACTTCGAGAACCAGGTTCTTCACCATCTTCAGAATTACTTCGAGAACCAGGTTCTTCACCATCTTCAGAATCACTTCGAGAACTAGTCTTGGAATCAATTTTCTGATCACTGAAAGTATCGGAATGAGGGTTGCAGTGAATCTCAGGAATGGGT
>WLWD01005115.1_pt1 | contig 22658 bp, 21 predicted proteins | sample 6712731 | NCBI WGS metagenome assembly WLWD01 (sample SAMN12718690, study PRJNA576275) | sponge metagenome | isolation source: marine sponge | host: Mycale hentscheli | place: New Zealand: South Island, Marlborough, Capsize Point | collected 2014-11-01
GCTGAGAAAAGTGAATTTGTTTACATATAACTTTTGAGTTTGATCTATTGCATTTGCCACCTCCATCCACTTCCTTGACTAGTCCCATTTCCTTCCTGGATATTCCCTATTAGTCCACATCCCACAATACAATGCAACCCATCTCCCAATGAGGGAGTCTGTCCCCCGAACCGTACGGAGCTCATGAATTATTCATGAATGCACACACCGTCGTCGGTCGTCGTCGAACTGCTAATTTTGATGCAGCTACAAAACATAATTGGCCATAGTGTGAAAACAAAATTGTTTGTAAAAGGAAGTGCGGCATCAAACAAGTATCTGTCAATGAAACACAACCTATAATTGAAAAAGTAATGATTCCAAATAATGGCTCCAATAAACTGACCAGACACATTGACCTAAGGTGGGAAGTGTGCCAGGTATATCAAATATTGAAATAAAAGTTATAAAACAATTTCCAATGTGTCAGCTCATGGATTAACCATAATGTACATGCAAAACAAGCTGATTCAGAACCCAAATCACTCAATGCATCATCAAAAACCATCAATGAGTCTTTTTCCAAAGAACACATCAGAAACAGTACATGGCAACCATGATCATCCTAACTCCTGCTGCTATAGCAACTTGTACTGGAATGAGCACAGTGCCAGCTACATCTGATGATGTCGAAGAAGTAAAAGATGGAGTCGGCCACTTAACGAATTTTCAGTCATTTTTATTAGGCTTTATAATAATTCATTCTTATTACCCGGTTTACAATGGACAGCCTTACATGAAGCAATTGAAATCTATGTATTTAGAATATCATGTAAAATCAGTAGAGAATTCTTCAAATGAATGTGATGAGTTAAGGAAATTCATTTATAATGTAACATGCCACTAAGGCTAGAGTTCAACCCATTGACCACTGAGTCAGAAAGAAGCCGAAAAGCTACGTTAAGCATTAACTATTATTGGCTGTTACATCAGAAAAACACTGCTATCATTGCAATTACTTCAGCCATTGTCGCCAAATTCATCGACCCCATCATTGGCGGTAACCTTTCAGGCGGAGGTTATCGACAAGGTTTGCTGCCTTCTCCAATGGATGATGGTTACAGTGGAGGGGGCACTCCCAGAGTAGCTTTACTAATTACAATCAACAAGAATGAGCGATGATTCACAAGGAGATGAATTGGACAGATGGGTGAGCTGAGATATTCATTTAGCTAATCAAGCCAGGGGTTGTGTACAGATTAAGAGTAGTGACAAACAGTGCAAACAAGTATGTGAATAAAGGGGTCTAAGAGAGTGTGAGGGTAAGTGAACTTAATACTTGTTAAACAAATGTTTGTGCTCGCTTGCTTGAATCAACACAACCAGTATCACAAAACACAATGTATACATAAGTTTTGGTTCTTTATGAATTTGAAAATTTCAATGGTATTTCACAATAGTATATCAATTTTGAAATCAAAGGGAGATAATATTATAGAAGCGAAGCAGCAGTGTATAAAAACGAGAATTGTTTTTGAGGAATGAAATATGTAGTGAAGCAAGATGACTGAAATGTAAGATACCTAGATGAATACAGTCACCTCATGATGGTTAAGGATTAAGGAATAAGTTAGACTGGAATCAGCAGTGTCAGCAAGTGATGATAACTAGCCAGCTACAAGCAAAATTTGCATTAGAACAAAAAAAAAAGATCGAAGTACAAGCCAGCTGAATGTTGAGTTGTTTGGGCGATGAGAAAGTTTTAAATTTTAAAAGCAACAGTTTGCACCTGAAAAAGAAGAAAAAGAACATATGCGATTTAACTGCATTTTTTTTTACTGAGCTGTGGGTATTAGACCTTCATCCATCAAATTCATGGCTGGGCTTTCTCTTTCGCTGCCATTATCCATCGGTTCATCCTCAGAAGGAGCTACTACACTAGATGAGTCATTAAGCTTTCTCTTTACACTCGACAGCCTCAAAGGCCCAGAATTTCCAGAAGAGTTGCTGCTGTCTTCCAGGTTGGAAGACATGGACAATGTTGCTAAGGGAGAGCTGATGGTTTGACGGTTGGAAGCTTGGGAATGGTGAGATGACAACCACGAAGACAAGTGGTCTCCTGAAGCACCGCCCACACCTACGCCAGCAGTGCCACTCCCACCCATGTTGGGAGGGGACCGAACACTGTCCATGTGGAAGGTCCTCCTTTTCTTGCAAGCCACAGCTCTGATCATTCTCGACGCTGCCAAATCGGCTTTGAAAGGGGAGAGGTGCTTGTCATGCTGCAAGGATGACGCTGAGCTGTGAGATTGATGGTGATTGAGGTGCGAAGACTTGGGAGACATGGGCGTGGCTATCCTGCCGCCTCGAAGAGGCCCCGACGAGCAGGAAGGGGAGGAGTAAGAGGTCGAAGGAATGGAGTGAGGTAGTGGGCGAGGTATGGGAGAAGGCAAGTTTTGAGGAGGAAAAAGCTTCTGCCTGAATTGCAAACCCTTTGGAGATAGAGGTGTTGGGGTTTCAGTCATTGCATCCAACGGTGTGGGAAGGCTGACTTCAAACGCCTGACTAACTGCCACGCCTTCTCCACTGCCCCTGGATTGATCGTCGTTGCCACTTGTACTTCCACTGGGTGAGGGACTTAAGCTGAATACTCTGGGATGGTGGTGATGATGGTGGTGATGGATACCCCCGGAGTTGACCTGTGAAGCAAGGGAGTTGATTTGCCCACCCTCCTCTTGCAAAGACCCAATTCCTCCTATGGCGTTGTTCGTTCCAGGAGCTTTGAATGGAGATCCAAATGACAAGCCTTCAGCGGGCAACCCTTTGTAGCCACTTCCTCCTCCTCCTCCCGTGTGGTGTATGGATGGACTGCTGCAGTTGCTTCCACTTCCGGAGTTGCTCTGCCAGTGCTCACAATTGCCGCTGTCGTAGTTGATGGCAAAAGGATTGGTCACTTGGGCTAGGCTCGAGGGTGAAGATAATGGCGTAGATTCTGACTGCGTGGACGAAGATTTTCGAGACCGGGTAGAGAACGAGTGTTGTAGAGGAGAATTTCCCATGAGGGGGCTCACTGAGGGGGATAGATTGAGAGGGGAAGGAAAGCCCAGTTGAATGCGCTTGTTGGGGACACCTGGAGAGATGTCCATGTCTTCCTGAGAATCTACAGGGAACACAGTTTCAACTCAAAACTAAACCAGAACTTTTTCATCTGATGATGCCTTACCAGAATCTCTTGCTCTCTTTCGACCTATCTGGAAACAAAGCGAACTGGGACGCAAAACTGGACTGCAGCTCCTACGACTGCAAATAATAATAATAACAATAATAATAATAATAATATAATAATATTAATAATAAAAAAAGTGAAAAAAAAGTGGAATAGTTCAAATAACTTAGCATGTTAGGGCATACTTTTCTCATACTATATTGCTTCCTATATTTTTTATACAGTACATGCTACATAAATGTGACCGTCTATAGGAAAACCAGGCACAACGCGGCACCCTTCGAAATTTTTTGTTGTTGCACTTACGGAGTTGTCGCCGTCCAGATATTGAGCTCTCCAAGTTTTATCGTCGTAGCTGAAGTCGTTCCCGCTATAATAGACCTAACCGTTCCCTTCCGTCGGAACAATACATTTTTAAGAAATCGATCGATCTTTTCTCGATATTTATGTACGCCGCGTTGTGCCCGGTTTTCCCGTAGACGATCACAAATATAGGAATTTAAGCACCGAAAACTCTACAAAATTTTTAAACTCGAGTTCACATGCACACACGCATATACACAAGTACATGTACTTGTATATGAATACATATAATGAATCAACTTAGAATATGACTAATGGTGGGAGTAGGTAAAGGGAATGGGATATAAAGGAGAGGGGGAAAAATCAGTAATCGGTAAAGAATCATCACAGCTCATTGGTAATGTTTACTTACTAACTAAAAGACCTGCTGGAGCCGGGACTGGTGGGAGTTAAGCTGCGACTACGAATATACTACACAAACAAAACATCAACATCAACCAGACCACTTGACATATAATAGTCTTAATCCGGCCACACCTACAATACCACGTAGATGCACTTACTCTGCTAGTTAGCGGTGAGAGTGGTTGGTGGGATGGGGAGGGTTGTGATGTATACATATCCATTTGCTCTGGTCGATACTCCGGCTCTTCGGTGTCCTAATTACCACATATACGTAGTATGTATATTACACAATAGAACAGGACATTTGTAATCCTGTCTATACTTGTATTATTCATAACAAATTAATTATTGCTGGAATAAAAGGGGGGGAAATGACTTCCCACATCCCATTAATACAGTGGAAATTAAAAGAAGGGGAAATTCAAATTATCACACATTGATTTTAAATGGTTACCAATGGAAAAAAACAACAAAGAACAATAATATGAAGTCAAACGAATGTATAATAATTAATATTTTGAGAATAGAAGATTTATAGCATAAGAAACAGTTGACCATTGCTGGAGGGTAAATAAGTGACGGTATTTAGCATCTAAACTATAACAGAACTTACCAATCTGAGCTCATCACAGCTTCTGCTGAGCATGATCTGCTCCTGCACTTCCCTACACACACACGCGCACACACACACACACACGGCACCACAGGTGTGAATAGTAACAGGTTTGTTTCTAGGAACCTCTCAAAGGCAGTAATGCAATGCAAACATTCACACAAACTCACTTTTCATTCCTTCTTTCATCCATATTCTCCTCCTGTTCACAAGGCACAAAAAAACAACACAATAATAAAACGAATTCATTCACACACAGACATACAATACAAACTAATGCACATTTCTTGTAAAAAAGAGATATTTGGTACATGCTCATTTTAGAAGGCAGTACCTTTCCTCCTTAAAATACAATTCTTTACGCTATTGGCTTTCTAGTTGGCAATGACTTTTAATACATATGAACTTTTGAGTACAAAGTTCCTTTCACTACTAAAATTACAATAAATTTGCTTTCCTTTTATCTTTGAATTTAAACTGTTCAACAGTTTCCCAGGAATGTTGGTAATCCCTTAGCGTGCATTCACTTGAGGGTCCTCATCACATCTGCCATTCATTCATTCTCTCTGTCTGCAGGTATCACACGATGATAGCAACTCTAGTACTCAGTGATTTAAGTTTCCTTAATACATTTTCTCCACCTTCTGATTCTCCACTAAAATCTAGTCAAATTTCAAATGCATAAAACATCACCTAGCATGTATAAACTCCCCCCCCCCCTCCCCTTTCCCTCTCAAGACTGTCATGTGACGCTGGATACTGAGGTACATAGTGCGTGTGCATGTGCACAGAGAACTGTAGATATGAGGCTATGAGGCGTTTAAATCTCTCGTGAATATTTTTTTTATTCTTGTACTTTTTCTTTCTTTTGTTTTTCCTAAGCACATCCCTACTCTTTCTTGGTTGATCTCTAATTTCCATTTTTCCTCATCCCTTCATGCTCATGACTTCATTCCTATATCATCCATCATTCTCCCCCCCTCCCCCCCTTTCCAAGTTTTAAACACTGTATGTATCTGGTACACAAACACAAACACACTATATGGTAATGGACGACTGACTCACTTTCTTCAGCTGCTCCACTCTGTGCTGCTTGGAAGTGGGAGAGTTGATGCACGACCGAGACAATGGCGAGGACAGTGGCTACACAAACAACAACAACAAACACAAACAAATGATATCATCTCAAAAATCATTCAACGCGTGAGGAGTCAAAAGATATGCATACAACAGCAGGTCAGGGAATTGTTAATCAACTCACTCCAGCACTCCAACCAGGAGTGTGGGGTGAAATTTAGCAAATTATATACGTATAGCATGCAATACTAAGCATAAATACGGCTTTACATACGCACACACGTAGGAGTGAAAGGAAAAGGGTGAACATCACAACTGAAAAGTAAAAGGGAATACTTCATTGCATTGATGATTCGGTATGGCGGCTTATAATGCTTCAGTTCAAGACTTTATTGAGAAATTGTTTGGTAGTAATTCATGCTATCTTGGCGTTACAATGGTTTCTTACACGTGAAAGAATACTGAAATACTAAATGTAAAATGAAGAAATGCAATGAGCCACTTGGGATTTTCAGAGAAACCTACACTAACACACACGCCTTCATCCTGCACACTGGCATTCTAGGTAAGGTGTTGGTGACATTACCATAGCGATGAATGTAACGAAAGTGTGAAACAGCAAAATGGAGAAACGCCTTTCCTAGTGTTGCGAAATACAGAAATATGATGCACACATAGAAATTAGAGTCTTTATGTGAGAGGAGAGCCGTACTTGAACACACACACAGCAATTACTTCGCAGGGTCAATTCATTACAACATAACTATGTAACGATCCTTTAAACATGTACACACGACCTAACCATATGAACTGTTTGATATGGTAACTATACAAGTACATTCCTCGTAAGTTTTATATATTACCAATTCCTTACATGTCGTCAAGGTTACTGTTAGCCATGTACAAAAAATAAATACCCTAAAACAGACCAATTCAAGCATTGGAACTAAAAAAGGATGAATTTTCAATAGTTTGTTTTGGTTGTTAGCGACAACGCAGAGCTATGTACTCTGGCAGGCAATCATCTTCATACTTTGATAATTGATGTAGTTAGATATTCTTTCATCTCCTTCTGAGTCAGAGGTTTCAGCTGATAGTGTGTAGCTTCCCCATCAGAAATAAGAACTAAAATTCATGAGGAAGTAACCACATGTATGCACACGTGCCAGTGAAGGTTAGGCTGTTCTCAAGAAATGGTCTGACACCTTACCCTTAGTGACACATTGCACTCAGCCAACAAGCAAACACAGCCATTAGAGAGCTTAATAGGACTGTACCACTAGTCTCAAGATATTGCATCTTAGAATTAGCATTGAGTGCATGGAAATTCCCAAAACCATCTCAACTACCACTAGAAAGGCTAAACAGGCAGCAAATAATGAATAAATAGAAACACTGACTGTCCAGAGAAAGACTCATACAAATGGGTCACTTTTGTACACAATAATAATAACTCGGGAAGATTGAGAATCTGTACTGTAGTTGGAATCCAATGGTAAACGACATATTTCAAAGCATCGTGTCAACTACTTTTTTTTTTTTTTTTTTTTTTTTTTTTTAACTACAGCAGAGTTCAAGGTTCACTATGTCAAAGCACTGATATGATAATTACAAACTCTAGCCTCAAGGTCGGTGCTAACACGTAGCTGCAAAGTATAATTTGCACTTTCACCTGACCGACTGGTCAATTTTCACAAGTCAAGTGGGCATTTTTCAAATTACAATAAACAAGATCTCTTGAGTGACCAAAGAATAGGGCTATCAGCAGCTCTCACTGACCACATGGTTCTGTGAGTGGGATATGATATTGCCAGTAGGTGAGGGGCAATTAAGTAATTAAAACTGCCAATCAATTACAACCACCCCCACATTAATCATGTGTGCATGGTGGCAAAACGAATACACCCAAACCCCCACCCTGAGTTACATACCAGACCTTAGTGATATACATTTTTTATACTTTATAATGCACCAACTCTTTTTTTCCCCCTACTACTACTATAGATAATACATTGGGACAAATTTCTGGATCAGTTCATACTGCAGCGTAACTTAACTAAACATTGACTAAACTGAAAGTTTATTAACAAAAAACTATGAGCACACGCACACACTTACACAGACTTCATACATACACTCAGCTGGCAGAGACTTAAATTATACATCAGTTGCCATGGCACCCACATTAGGTCACCAGGCAAATATAGTTACCTATCCCCCAAAGTAAGTAGCTAAACAATTACACACATACACACACTATGGTACACAAACAATATACTTCATGTATGGCTCTGAACTTCACAAGAGGTACTAGAGGTATGACAATGTAACAAAATTCAGCAATGGCTAGGTATAGAGATACTCCCTGCTATTTCTATAGATTGCAGTTAAACATGGCCAAGTGCAACTATTACAAATCAACAATTTATGTGCCAATTTTTTTTTTTAAATTCAATTCCATGTTAGTACACCTTCTCATTCTAAAACCTTACAGGTCTATTGACCTTTACCTAGTTAGAACAGACAGAATATAAGGATAAACTGATGCAAGGATGTACATACACTTTTATAAGGACATGCTAAGTATACGGGTGAACTACACCATCAAGAAACTAAACTTTGAGTTCTAAAATGGTTGATTTAGAAGCCAAATGCTCTCAGCACTGCCAGGCCAGCTACATGACTAGTCACTATGGTAACACAATATGCTGACAATCACTCAAACAGTGCTTAAAATGCTACATCAAACACAGGCAAGAGAACAGAAACACTAGACGTCTTCATTGTAACTACTAGGACATTAGGCACAATTAATATAGATAGTCATACATATGGTGTATACATTACTGTACATACACACACACATACATACACACATACTACATACACACATACATACACACATACTACATACACACATACATACACACACATACATACACACATACATACACACCTACATACACACCTACATACACACATACATCCACGCATACAGTAGCCTGTCCGTAGGCACAGACTCTACTGGTACCTGGCAGTGAACGGCATGGGACAGTTGCTAGACATGAAAACAGAACACGCTTCATAGAAGCTCTTACTTGAGCTGCTAAACACACACACACACACACACACACACACACACACACACACTAGAACATCACCAAAGGTTCCAACACACAAGCGGAGTCAGTAAACTAACTATATGCTAACATGACACTCTGCAGGTCTCACATCAAGTGTAATTCCTCATCCCATCATATTGCAGTGTGGAGTGTTCCTAGTGCTGCTTCAATGACGTGTACTACATGTAGTACATAGTCTCCAACTACTAGAAACTACTGGAACTGTGTGTTTCCAAGGTTAGGGCTGCACGCATGCGCACTTACCCGCACCATACCACACCGTACCGCACCGTGGTATTTCATGTAGTTTCCGTGCTATTTATACGCTGTACTATTAATATTAAATTGCCCATTCAAAAATGTGTGGGGAAAAAATCGCTGTTCAATTGAAATCGCACGGGTAAAGAGAAATAGCACGTAACTAAGTGAAATAGCGAAGAAACTACATGAATACCACAGTGCGAAATAATGCACATGCGTGCCCCTAACTTGGAAACGTACAGTTCCAGCAGTTTCTAGTAGTTGGAGACTATGTCATTCTCTAGCACAGCTCTCCTGTATTAGAGAGAATTTTTTTTCAACAGATCATCAGTTAAAAGTGAAGTTCCAGAGCAAGCTAATCCAGATACATAGAGATAGTGAGTGAACATTAAAGTGTAGCTACACTGCAAATGATTTTAAGAAAAGCTGGCCTACTATTAGTGAGTGATAGCACGGGTAACCTATGCTATTAGAGATCAATAGCACAATTCCCTGTGCTATTACTCATACATATTTGCTTCTTTAGACATACATACACTCCCCACCCACATTTACACAATTACACAGCAACCAAAACAGGACTTACTGCTAGAAATGTAAAGTTTGATATACAAGACTTAACAAAATCCCCATCTTACTACGTATATACACACGAAAGATATGAGTTGGAGGAATTTACAGACTGGGAGGGAACTAATAGTTACCATATGTGAGATGTCAGTTTATCAATTCATGACGCTTCTTGTTAGTTTTTTCCCTACTTATTTTCAATGAAAGTCTGAGGTTGAAAGTGCTTGAAATCATCTTAGCTCAATGGAGCCATGTATGGTAAACTCCTACGCTCTTTCTCTGAGTCCACACTCTATTAGAAACCTGTGATAGAAGGTTCCTCTCAGGATCCTGTTTGCAGACATCAAAAGTGGGCTCACATCTTGGAGAGGTACGTATGTTCACATATTACTCAGAAACAAAATTTTCTGAAATTTACAAAATAATGCTGAATGTTTTTTTTTGCTCTGTTTTTTTTTGTTTTTTGTTTTTTTTTGCTAACATCCTCTTTTTTTTTAAATTCCTTACCAAGACGTTTCTTTTCTTTCTTTCCTTATTTCTTTATAATTGACAAACCTTCTTGTAGTTTTACAGTTTAGTTTGTCACCAAACAATACTACCGGAGGAGGGGAAAAAATTGCTATAAGGCATACCATCAATTCGGTCAAATGCAAACTAATGCTAAACAACAGCTATCAATAACAATAACAGTATGTAGTAATTAGTAATAACAATAATAACAATGTCTTGGAAACACTCTGTTTATTATCCTTGTAGAACAAGCTGAAGAATGACCTTGGTCTGAAACGTTCTTGATTGAATGAATAAAAATCTATCCCATGTTTAGAATTGCTCAAAAAGTTAGTTTTGGTTTAGTACAAATAACATAGGAATGAGCCTATATAATAAAATAATAATAATAATATGTACAAGTACTGTTGTTTATGTGGTCCAGTCAGTTCATTTCCGACGGCTTAATTAAAGAGAGAGAAGAGAAGACAACTAGTAGACCCTAAACGAAAGCCAGAGGCTTGAGTGCATCCCTGCAGGCTTGGAGTGCCATAGTAGAACCCTCCTTTCTAAGATACCCACTTCAAACAGCATTGATCTCATTCTCAGTAGAAGCCACCATGAACAATAGCTCAAGGGAAGTCATATCTATTTGCTTGAGACACTCACTAACCAACTGCACACGCGTACTCCTTTCAAAATAATTGGTACCCAGCCTAGTAACACACACACACACACACACACACTTAAGTTCGTTGTACACGCCTCCTCAATCTTCTCCTCCCATCAGCAATCTCCATTACAGAGAGCACACGGAATGGGAGGCGTATTGAATGCATGCTCAGCAAACACGAGTACCAGATGTAGGCGTGGCATCCAATTAAAGAAGCAGCGATAATGACGAGTCCAGAAAGAGAAATACGATAGCATGTGTAAGCTGCAGCTAATGCACAATATTTAAACTATAACATTTCATTTGAAGTGACTGTGTGGCTAGTTAATTAGCCGTATGCATGACGGGATTTTTATTATTATAAAATATGTCTGTGAGACAGGTATTGAGTAACTGATTAGAGACAGCGTATGCAAGATGCTGTGATGATAAGTCGCTAATCAAATATATTAGATGACTATCTCCATTACATTGGATTACACTGCAACTCTCGCTATCCAGTAACATACGTAGAACACTCTGAAAGACAGCGATAGAGAGAGAGGGAGATGTCGTCTCAGTCCCGCAGCCTGAACGGCACCAGCAGTGGGGAAACTGCTGAGCGGCTCGTTGTAAAGCCTTGGTCAGGTCAGTTCTGGATTTATAGGAATGCGTACAAAGGCTACATGTCTGATTTAGAAAAACGCCACCTCAAGATGCACTGTTTGCTGACTGAGTGTACATAACTCAAGGCAGTGTGGACAACAAACAAAACAACAACAACAAATAACAAGAAACCTAAGCAATTTTAAATTTTAAATATAATAGTATGTGTTTGCATATTATACAGGGAATGTTACTATCAGCAATTGAGTGCTACAAGTTCAGCATTGCCATACCAATAACACGAGACATTCATCAACTAACCTCATCCAAATACAATTAATATATTTTAATCTGTTTTCTTATTTATTTACTTATTATTTATTTTTTATATTTTTTTTTTATTTTTTATTTATTCATTCATTTATTTATTTATTATTGATTTATTTATTGGGGAGGGGGTATATCACTTATGGTACTGTAATCAATTACAATTAGCTAAACATAATTAATACTTTCCACTTTCAGCTCATGTGATGAAGTATGTACATACATCTTCACTCCATCATAGAATAACACGTAAAGATGCAAACAACAATAACAGCAACAACAACAACAACAACAACAACAACTGGCAATACCTATAAAGAATAAATCTCGCATACGTCAGTCAGTTTCTGAGAGCCCTTACGCACACAATAGCTGATGTTTTAAGTCAACATTTTACATCCATACATTATAAACACATGCGCATATATATCTCGAATTTCTATTATCTGTCTGTCACAAATTAATAGGGGAGAAAAATAAACGATGCAAGCACCATAATCCAAAGTTTCACTACATTCTCCACATTTCTACTAAATCCTTGACAACTGCCGCTTCAAATACCACTAATGACAACATCCATCCCCAGCCTAGCAATTCAAATGTGCACGGGTGGTGGGTGCGCTAAGGCCATGCCCACTATTTACAAGGCCACACCTCTCATGGAATATTCATGCCCACACCGTTACACACGTAACGTAAGATGCAATTTCAGTGATATTAGGAGTCTCCACAAGAAATGTCTGACACAAACAAATGAAGCCTCAAGAAGAAGATCAAGAGAACTGGTACAGGTGGAAATAGTTGACATACAGAGGGTAATAATATAATTACTAGGCACCTGGCAGAGACACCATCTTCATCCATTTACCAAGTATTTGTAGCCATACCAAACCAAACCAGGACAAAGACAAAATGACACACCCACTAAGAAACCCTAACTCCCAAACAAACCTAACAAAAACTGTTGACTGGAACTTATGATAGCTTCCTCTTCCCTTACACCTCTCCAACATACGCATACCCACTTCCCAGCCTCATTAAAATCTCCCACCCTGGCTTGTCCCTAGCCTATTTCATACCCCCCCCCCAACTGCCCCCTCCTGTTCTCCATATCTCCCATATTCGTTCCATCCCATAATCCCTCACTTACCTGTTTCCTAGGACTGCCTTCGAGGGCAGTTCTGATGACTATTTCCCCGGGCAGGGACATGATGCTCCCGGACGTCACCCGGCGACTGAGCAGGTTTTGGATCGGGGGGCGTTGAGGGGTCATGGACTTATCTTCCATCTCCAACAATTCTGGAAAGAGGGGTGCTGATGTTGAACGCTTCATACCTGGCTGGATTATCAACAGGTATCCTAAAATGAGAGGGAAAAATTTTAATTAAAAGCAATTCTTGTACAGTATGTACTCATTAACCAGGGTTGCCGGGGGGGAGGGGGGGTTGGGATTCCCACCCCCTCCCCCTCCCCCACCCTTCCGTCCAATACATACTGATACATAAACATATATAGACACTATAGTTTCAGAAGCACATCATATGTTTCTCCCCTCCCCCCAATCTCTGTATAATTGAACAAGCCATAAAGATTCAGATCTATGTAAGACCACCGGAGCGCAGGGCAAGGAGAGGAGTGAGTATATAAATATATGTATCTCGGTTCCATTATAGATAGAAAAGTGATAAGGGTAAATGTACTTAAACAAGCCAAAGTGACCACAACTTCTGCAGTAAATCTCAACAGTTCTTAGAAAAAGTTTTTCCTTAGCTGGAAGGGAAAAGCGTAATTTGCAGCTGTTTACATAATACTGGACCCATTACCTCATCCAATCACAGCCCAATTTACAGAGTCTCTCCAATTAGTTGCACAAACACATACCTGCAAACATGCACGCACACACACAGACCTGCAAAAACCCAACGCCAACCTAACCACACCCACTCCACTCAGCACATCACACACACACATTGTTCGATGGTTCTTTAAAAAAAATATGTAGCTGTAATAATAATAATAATATATACGTATATTATATATTATTTATAATATACATAATATATATAATTTTCATCTACTACTCCTGATTAATCCTATGCTATTTCCTATCTTTCAATTAACAATATCATAACTGATATTTGCACACACTTATGATACGTCACTTAAACTGTCAGAAGATACACACTTCCATGAGCTGTGAAACCCAACACCGCCACCTTTTACTGCACGGGAGCAAGAAAAAAAAAACAGACATACTAATCAATAAATCAGAACTAGTACGTATGCTGTAATAAACACTTTTTATGTTTGCTTTAAAACAAACCAATATTAGAATTTAGTGTCCACAACAATAATATTGACATGGGCCCATTGTCTCCCCCAATATACTAAAACCACTCCTACAGACATAATTAGAGGGAAGAATGGGTTTAATGCATTGTAGCAGTCCCTCGTTTTGGCAGTATTGTGCCCATAACTCATTCACCAGCTGTGGGTTGCCCAAAATTAATATTACTCACCAGATGAATACCGCCTCCCGACTCTCCACTAAAGAACGTGTCTACCCGCCACAAAACGACTTGCAACCGACGGAGTAACGCTTCCGAGATATTCCAGGCCGGCAGGGGCAAAGAGCCCAGTAATACAGCTTTCCTCTGAGAAGTTCAGTTTTTTACCTGAACCACTACCCAAATGGTAGCTTACAACCGCAACAACAACGGTACGAGTCCCTCGCACAGAATATTCTGCAGGCTAAACATTACTTCACACAAGGGGAAATCAATTGGGGGTGTGTCATAGTCTCCTTCGCACGTGATCACTTCCTGTCCTCATCTTGTTATCACTTCCTACGTCGGCGGGGTTAATAAAGCGGGCTCACCTTCTTGTTATGATAATGAAGTTCCTGCTGCTTGCTTATAGTTTGTGCTCGGTCTGCAAGATCCGGTGGTGACTGGGGGTGACTGGTGCCGAGCTAGGTCACTCATTTGAATAAATTGTCCTTGTTCTGTATAGCTGCTGAGATTTTTTTATTAGCTGCTATCTTTCGGAGGTGAGTGCTGAGGACGCTGCAATTTTAGCTATCTTTGTTGCACCTTTGGTTGTCGTTTATAAAGCAAATATTGGGGTGATAGCTATATACTGTGTTTCTATTTTATTGTTAGCTAGTATTTTAAGCAATTGGGTCTTTTGGATTTAATACAATAATGGGAAGAAGAAAAACAACAAGTGTAGCCCATGACTGGTTTATTATAATTATTGTTTTATTATGTAGGAGCTAAGATATGACTTCTAGCTTGTCCTATGAGCCTCAACCTCGCTGGGGCCACACCTCTGTCACTATTGGAGATCGAGTATTTATGTGGGGAGGACGCATTGATGACTTTTCTGTGTCAGCCAAGAAGGAGGTGAGCGTGGAATGTGTGTGTGGGTTTGTGTTTCAGGATGTGAGCAGGAGCAGTCAGTTTATTCATGACATGGGAATTTTTAGGTTCGCTATTGCTTATGACCTTCGCTCCTAGTATAGAGGTTCAAAATTTCAGGGATAGTATAGCTAGCTATTCCGTATATATTATATATTACCATGGTAATTGTATAACATTGTATTTACTTCTGTTGTTTAAAACTTATGTTATGCTATAGTATTAATTTTTTTTTAATATCCTATAGTAGTATTACAAAAAAAAAAAAAAGCTGGTCGGTTAAAGATAGTAATTTGTTAGGCATTAGCCTGCAACAGTAGATACCTCCCAAGTGTATTTTCCCAAAAAGAATCCTTAGAAGTAAGTGACAATGAACTACTGCCAACTGAATCAGCTTGGATGATCCTTTATCTAACTTTCATACCAGGTATCGTAAGTGTACTCTTGGAATGAGCCACCATTCTTCTTTGCTTCCAGGAAGCTGCTGAAATGGCGATCTTTACAGCCCAAATATTTCAAGATTAGTATTTTTAGAGGTGTTCAGATAACTAATGTTTAGATAACTGAACACCATAGAAAATGTGTTATGAAACACTAATGAAGGGGCGTGGTCAAGCAAAAAATTGTGTGTATGCATGTGCTACTATTAGATTTTGGGTGTTCGGATAATTGAAGTTCGGATGACTGACATTTTACTGTGTGTGCAGCCAATCCAACATCTATTTCTCTAATGCACAACCTCTCATAAACAGCCTTAAGTATGAAACTGCATACAACAGCAGAAACAATTTAAAAAAAAAAATACTGACAAAAGCACTGCCAACAACAATAGCAAAACAGTAACACTTATAACACTACAACAAAACTAACAATTACATAATTAACAACGAGATATAAGGTACTATTATTATACTACTACTAATTATTCTTACTGTTGCCACTGCCGAATAATTGTAATTGGGCATTGGTAGAATTATACAATGTACCTTCAGCCACTATGTGACAACTCCTGTTGTATACTAAACATCTAGTTAATGCAATTATGTTAATGCAGCCCACAAGATGTTGCTACATGTCTCCTTCTGTTGCAGCTCTTGTTCTGTGTCCCATAAAACTAGCATTCTCATGTCATTTCTTTGTTCCTGGCAGCTAGTCAGTAGTACATGTGCACTAGTCAGCACTCTTCCATGGAGACTGTCAGAAGGTGGAAGATGAGACTGTCCTAGCTGTGTTATTGAGAAAGATTGTGCTATGTTCATTAGTAACACAATCCTCATTGGATTTCCAGAAATCCTGCTCTAACTGTGACCATTGCCTTGTTAATACTAGTAATCGGTGGCTGTTGGAATGGTGTCAAATAATTCTGGCGTGTGGGCTCTATGGCTGAGAACTCAGACCTGCAAAATATGTTTGGGAACGTGCTCTGAAGGTAACAGCAGGCAACTCTTGAATAACTAGTCCTAAACTTGGAGTTATCCCTTACCATCAGTAATGCAATCCTATATATTCCTATGGTGACAGTAGGTAACGTATCAATTTGCATGGTGGATGTGTTTCATGAACCAGGAGTGGCACTACTTGCTACTGATGCAGCTTCCTATGTAAGAACTATGATGATGTTGTTATTACTGTTGATGCATGTAATGAATTGCACGGTACTTACCAATGGAGAAGTGGGTGTGGAGTAGGAAAGGTGGAGGGTCATTATCATGTGTCTCAGGGAATGTACCTTAACCTTGAAAGCTTTGTCTGGTGTAATGGCTAATTTTCTTTCAAGGTCACCAAGTCAAACTGGAGTACATATTGATCTTGAATTCTTTCCTTCAGCAAGGCGGGCTGTGACAGGTGTGTCAGACGCATTTTTTCCTAGGAAATCCTTGGTCTGGTGAATTAGGAGAGGTTTGAGGTTATGTCAATGAGACCACCACTGCAAATTACATCAGATCACCAGACAATCATCCGCTGCATTCCACAGGACTACTGTACTACTAGCTTGCCGGAGTTCAAGTGGAAATATTGACAGAGTAGTCATGCGCTTCATTCATTCAATATCAATAATAAAATAAAACTCAAGGCAATCGTGTTACAAGCTAAGATAAAGAAGCAGCTGCTGTTTGTTGAGTTCTGGTTTGCACTAATTTTCTTAGTTGCTTAGCTCTGGTTCCTAATCTTACACTGAAGTGCTCTGTTGGTTCAACCCAAAGTTGTGGCTGGGAATATGTGCATTGCTCTTAGAGGCACATGGACGTACATGTATATATAATTATGTGTAGATTGGATGTTACTGTATGTGTACCACACTCCATTGTCATAATATCTTGCGGCCTAGTTTGGACAGTGATCTTGGAGTTGCCATGGCTAGCTAAACTTTACTGATGGAGTTAGTTGGAACGAATGTTTAGATTAGCTAATGTGCTTATCAGCTTGGTGATGGTATAGCTTTGCTGCCATGTCAGTGTAACAGTGAGCTGAGTGCATTTCTAATTTGAAGTTCTTGAGTCAAATTATAAAGATGTGCTGAACATTTAATTTTTGAGCGAGACCGTTCATGTTGACCTTTATATGAAAGCCAAGTATATTATATTTGTTACAAAAAAAAGAAGAGAACCCCTGGGTTGACTTTGCATCTTAGTGGAAAGTCTATAATCCCAGCATGTTGGGACTGAGTGGGTGTTTGGCAGATATCTGAACACTGTAGGAATGCATATTGCAGGGTACGATTTGGAGGGTGTGGTCAAACTATCTCTTATCTAAGCATGTGGATCTAAGTGTTAATGTAACTGACCCTTAAATTAGCCCTTAAGGGTGGCCGCACATAGCAACGCGCACTGACTGTAGATCCGGACATTAATTTATTCCCCGCCAATACCCCACCATTTGATAATACGCGAGCAGAAACTATCGCGCAGTAGTAGCAGAAGTATACTTTGCGAATTTGTGGTGTTTTAGTTTAGCTTCTTGTTGTCTCATATCCGTTTACAGCAACTCTCCATACGTCGTCTGAGCTCACGCAGCAAGGTGCACCATGCTGCCTCTCCTCCTGTAGCCGTTCTCCGGACTCTGCGCACCTGAACTCAAGCTGATGGATATACCAGGCTCGATTTCTGCGGAGCGAAGACTTCCCAAGCTGCGCAGATCTAATACCTTCACCTATGGCTATCTCCAATAAACTGCTCTCTCTTGTTATTGTTGTATTGATGTTTGTTTACTCTTGATATAGGCGGGCTCTTTTTAGAACCAATACAAACTAATTGAAAAAAAATTGCTCGCGTACTCGTAGTACGAGATATGGGGGTGGGGCTATTTCTTAAGAATTGCGAGTGGAATAGAAGTATCCAATTTTGAATCAGTTTTTATTGGAATCAAATAATGAGAACGACTATATTTTTTGCACACGTGTAGAACACAAAAAAAAGAAGGGCACCACAATTTGAATTTTTCAAAATCTTATAAAAGGAAAAAAATGTAAATAAATCATAAAGTAATATTGAAATGGAAAAAAACTCGTTGTCTTGCCCTAGAGTATCGTCTTGGCTAACGGCGTACAAAATTCTGGAGCTCCAACTTGCCGCACCGCTCCAAAAAGTTGTTTCAAAGTTTTACATCGGGGCCATGATATTTCCTTCCGATTCACTCCAAAGTCGGTGTGCAGTATCTTCGGCAGGTACTTTATCCTTCTAGTATAGTAGAGTAGCCCTGCAAATAAAGAAAGTAGCAGAATCGTGCTTAGCAACCAACCGGTAAAAATTGCGTGGGCGGTGTGCGGCCACCCTTAACCAAAAACAAGAATAGTTATATGACTGGGAGTACATGCGTGTAGGGCTAGTGGTCTTATACTATTGCTATGGTTTCCATATGACATGTGCAGTTGGAACCACTTGGGTATGTGTGTTTGTAGCTCTCCAACATGGTGGACATTTTTCACATCAGCACAGAGCGGTGGGAGAAAAAGAAGACCAAAGGGAAGCCTCCTTTGGGTCTCTATAACAACGCCTTCACAGTCATAGGTGAGAGAATTTACCAGTCTCTGATTTTTTAAGTACAGAGTGGCCATGAAACCGTTAAGAAAGCCGTTAAATGGGAGCGAAAACACCAAAAAATGTATAGTTGCTGTACGCACCATTTTGTCTTAACTGATGCTACATACTATTTTACAAACTGGTCAAAGCTTTTCTTTCAATTCACTGCTACTTCCTACTACATCTAGGAAGCATCAGTAGTGTAAGACCCTGTTTACAATCCTTCACAATACAGCTTGGAATTTGTCAACTTCTTATTTATTTTTTTCTTAATGCAAGTGCATTATCTCAGTAGCCTGTAAACAAAGAATCAGAACATTTTATTGGATAGACATTGTTTTATGAAGTGAAACGTATGGTAAATGGGAAAGGTTACAACAGTGAAGTGGTTGACTAGAAATGCCATATTTTACCAATTGCCATATCGTTTTATTATACATTTTTTTAATTGTGTACCAGCCATTCTGTTAGTTTTTTGTTTTGTTTTTTAAATGCATCAGTCCTTTTTGTTTAAAGTCAGTAATCTAATGCACAGGGACCAAGAAACAGCAAATAAATAGTAGGCATAGCGTTGGAACAGCATGAAAATTGTCTGTTGTGTTTTATTAATTAATTTTACTCTAGTTTTGTTGTGATTGTTGTTTTGTTGTTGTTGTTAAAAAAAATTTTTCTCCATCAATCAATCTACATTGTTATTGTTATAAAGCTTTGTTGTTGTTTTTTTTTTTGTTTTGTTTTTTGTTCTTGACTTTACATATCTGTAATTATTATATTAATAACGATAATTATGTCCTACTCTTTCCCTAACTCAGTATTTTCCTGTCTTTCTCCAGGAGAGGATGTATACGTGTACGGTGGCTGGGATGGCCAGGCTGCACACAACACTCTGCACAAGCTAAACACCGTCAACCTCACCTGGCAGGAGATGAAGTCAGGTGATGGCGACGAGACACCGATGAAAATGAGTGGGTGTGGTTTGGTCGCCAAGGGCAGCAATGAGCTGGTGCTCTTTGGAGGGTACGGCGTTCCAGCGACAGCAGTGGCTTCAAAGCAGAAGAGCAAAAACGTGAGCCTGCTGACAACCACCACCTCTAACAGTGGGCGGAGCTCCAGGCAGTCTAAGGACGGCTCCAACCGGAGAGGAAGCGGAGCCAAGAGCAGCCTGAGCCAGGAGGACACTAGACCTAGTAGCACGACACCATCAGGAAATGGCAAGAAGATGTCCGAAGAAAGACAAAGAAAACGGAGTGAGAAAGCTAGGAGGGAGCAAAGGGTCAAAGAGGGACATAGGCCAAGATCAGGCAGGGGGAGTCGTCAGAGCATCAAGGAAGATGAGAAGGAATCAAAATTAAATGGGTACCTGGTAGCAAACGGCAGTGTAGCGGGAGGAGAAGGGAGTATTGATCTTTCCAGCAGTAATCCAACTTCACCAGAAACACCGGCAAAGAAGGAAAAGGATGGACCCGTAGAGAACTCCAGCAGTTCTGGATCCAGTAGTGGAAACATGCAGGAAGAGGGTGAGGGGGATACAGGCAAGATCAATGATGGTGAGAGAAAAGTTAATGGGGAGGAGGTCAGTGCCGATGAAGGAAAGGGCAATGAGGAAGACGGAAAGGTCAATAGTAATGAGGGGAAAGTCAATGGTGACGAACCAGTGGTTACTGTGCCTCCAGAGTCAGAGGTCATTGCAGTTCAAGCGGAGATTCACGATCAGCAAGATAATGTCTCTGATAAATCAGAGAAGAAGCTCATTATAGCTGATGGAGAGGGAGGAACAGAGAGCAAGGAGAAATCTGAGGTGGAAGGAAGTGTGCCAGCAAATGGTGATACAGAAAAGGATGTTAAAAACCAAGAAATCCATTCCGAATCGATAAATAATAAGGTTACCGAAGAACCGACCAGGAATGGTGTGGACCCACCTGTAACAGCTAGCTCTGGAGAAGAACCGACCAGGAATGGTGTGGACCCACCTGTAACAGCTAGCTCTGGAGAAGAACCGACCAGGAATGGTGTGGACCCACCTGTAACAGCTAGCTCTGGAGAAGAACCGACCAGGAATGGTGTGGACCCACCTGTAACTGCTAGCTCTGGAGAAGGTCACGAAACTGCAAAATCCGATGTTGACAAGCCTTTGGCCAAGATGAATGGATTGTCTGCTGAAGAGAAGCTGGGGCAAGGAGAGATCACCATGGCAACTGACACTCGTCCAGCATCGCAAGCAGAGAGAGAGGATGCCTTGACGGTCGTGGGGGAGGTGCTTACCATGATGGAGGTAGGACAAGAGGAAGGGAAAGCGGAAGAGAGCCATGGGGAAGAAGTGGTGGTTGTCAACAAGAAGTGGACCAATGAACTGAAGGTCTACAACATCTCAACTGGTAAGGAGATTCAAGTGGGTACTTGTAGCGGGAGAGGAATATGAAATTCTGTGATATTCTCTGGGAAAACTAATTGGTGATGGGTCATATTTGTATGGTAGTTTTTATTTTAATAGAGTAATGATAGGTTTTTACAGAGAAACTTGCCATTGGTGTACATATAATGTATATATATATATATATATATATATATATATTATATATATATATTATATATATATATAAACTTTGCACCCACGTTGGCACATGTAAAATATAGCTATACAACACTGGATTTATTGTTAGTGTATCGTGAGCATCACCCGGACTAAATTTAGTTTCGGCCTTGTTGGGGTTTTAGAGATGCAGTGCTTGAGTTCTCAATGGCTTCGTGGAAATGTAATCAATTCAGCTAACCTTCATGTAATCTTCTTAAGATCTACTGTCACCATTAAGTTCCAACTCGATACAAGCATCACGTTTGTGGCAGTTGTAAATCTATTTAACAGTTTGTAGCTCCAGTGACTATGACAATGTTGAAGACAGTAGATAGTTGACGAGGACATACAGACATATAGATGCAGTTATTCAATATTAACAAGCTGATGTAGGTGTACTTGCTAAGTGTACTTGTACTCTCACCATGTACTCACATATACATGGTAATTGGTGCTTGCTAGCTATACTTTATTATAAGCAGGCGTATGCGTATTCTTTGTTTTATTCATTCTTGTCTGTGACATGAGCAATGAGCCAATTGGAATATCTCCACTTAGTCTTTCACTGACTGTGGGTCTAGATTTTGTTTTTTGCTTTCTTGCTATTATTTATTTATTTATTATTATTATCATTATTATTATTATTATTACTTGTAGGTTAGTAGTAGTAATGCTATTATTATTAGTATAGTAGTGGTAAGTTTTTATTATGACGCGCCGGTCTATAGGAAGTTAACTCCCTGTAGTTTACCGGGAAAGCTTGGCAGCCGCACTGGCTTCTAATTCACTTTGAGGTTGAGGAGGAAATCCCTGTTGACAAATTAAATATGCACACTCTGAACACGCTCCATGTATAGATGGGCTAGTATGCAGATGAGCTGGCACTGTCATCACTACGGAAACCACAGGAGTGCCAGATAGACGAATAATAACGGGTGTTGGTGAGGAGAGTAGTCCCACTACTGGGGTTTATTTATTGTTGTTTGTACTCTTTTTGTTGTTGTTGTTGTCGGTGGTG
>WLWD01002369.1_pt1 | contig 22657 bp, 16 predicted proteins | sample 6712731 | NCBI WGS metagenome assembly WLWD01 (sample SAMN12718690, study PRJNA576275) | sponge metagenome | isolation source: marine sponge | host: Mycale hentscheli | place: New Zealand: South Island, Marlborough, Capsize Point | collected 2014-11-01
CATCCCCCCATCCAGTGTCTACAGGCCTGAATTATAGATTATTAAGAATCAATTCCCATGATATTTTGAGTCACAGGAACATAATCAATTGCTTATAATTTTGCAACTTACATGAACGAAAAAAAAGAACATAACTTATGTAGTTGACCGCCCAGATTGCAAAGTATAAGCTATCTACAATTACAATTACTAACACTTACTGGCTTTAATTTATACCAAACTACTTTAATTCACACTATGCGAAATGTGTATAGCTCGAAATTATTGAAATATATTATTGACTAATGTATGTAGAGAATATTTCTATTCAATGCTTCCTCGATCATCCACACAGTTTGGTCATAAGATTTAGAGCACTTTCTGAATATGTACAACTATGTACAATTTAGAAATAGCATGCCTCAATACATAGTTTCTAATGCATGTTTTAAGTTCACCTGGTTCTAGATTGAATTATGATTGACTTATAAGCATTGTATCACTGGCGTATAGACATCAGGGGGCTGCCATAGCCCCACGAGGGATTTTGAAGAGGGCTCTGTAAGGAAGGGTGGGGCTCATAAGTTTTGTAAGGTAGTTAGATCTACACAAATATCTAGTCAGGGAACCTATAGCTGGAAATTTCAAAGAGTGGGGTCGCCTAGGTTGATAGTTAATGGGTGAAAAATGTGATTGATTGTGCTCACATTTTCTATGATATTTTCTTTTCTAGCTATCCAATTTGACTGCATAACTATCAAAATGGAGAAATTGGTAAAACTAAATTATGATCAGGGGTGATGGAAATTGCTTCAAAGTGAGGGGTACTATATCTCATGCCAAATGTACTCTCACTGTGTATACTTGCTTGAAACTTCAATTGTGCTAGTTTTGGTTATGTCTGTACTTTACAGAACATACACATGTACTTAAAGTATGCTATGAACCATTGCGACTAACATAATTATGATAAAATAACAGAGTACACACTTACTAGCAAACATAGTGCCAGATGAACTTTCTAACATTAGATATACTATTGGGATGCATTTTTTGCCAATTTGTTCACTTTCCTCCCTTAATAATTTTGATTGGATAATGTGGACTGCTGTACAGCATACTTGATATTACACTATTATATTGTACACTAAATATTACTCAGGATGTGTAGGTAATCATGTCTAAATCTGGGACCCACTCAAATGAATAGGTATGGTTTTAAGCGCGCAAACGTCAACGTTGCACGTGAAAAAGGGGCGGTATCACAGGTGCGCATTAATACTGTAACTATTGAAAGAAAAAAATTTAGTAAAGTTTATGGAGTTTCGGGCGCTGTACAGCTCATCTTGTCCATTTTCAATTATATTTATGTTTCTTACCCGCAGATATGTACAGCAGATGGAAAACGCAAACAGGTGGGGCGTTCTTCTAAAGAGACGACTTTCTTGTTAAATAAAATTATCAATTGTTTCAAGTATGTTTAAGTAGTAGTACACATATACAAAATATAGTTGTGATCCGAGTTGAAGGTGGAGTGCAGCCTGAGTTGGTCAATTACGATAAACGGCATCTATAGTAGTGAAGAAAAGGAATTGGCATAAACACGGCTTTGACAAGCACATAATTTAACGGCAAACAGCGTAAGTGTGGCTGTATTAAAAGTTGCTAGCTAAAATGATAGCTATATCACAGACATATAGTGGCTATACGGCATTTGTTATTGAACAGGTAAACAAATAATCTTACCAACATCCTACCAGGTGGTCCTGTACCCTCTGCGACAACAGAACACTCCGTCTATCCTGTTCCACACTGCAACCTAAGCTAATCGCGATATAAAGCTAGAAATACACCAATCTGAGAAGAAGCCGCTCATTATTTACAAAATTCTTAATGAAGACAGTCCGCGTGATAAATTGAGCCGTACCGCGTGACTAAAAGCGGGCGCGTTTTGAGCGGGGAAACCTGTGGTTTTTTCTATTCCCATAGACTTTTGTATTGAGTTTTGGAATAGCATTTTCTCTCCGGTTTTGGAGTATACTAAGGAAATATTTTAACCGCTTGGGCGCGAGCAAGCTTTCCACCGATGGTGCAAACCCCGGATGCGTAGCTGCTTCCGTTCTAAAGTTATTCAAGTTTTTCTTGCGCTAACTCAACTTTTTCGATTCAAAATATATACAGCAATTTTCTGATGCTTTTGACATATTGTAGATGGGTCCTAACTAGCATGCTATAGGTATTTTTATGTAATAAAACCTCAATATAGTTGCATTATGTCTGTAGTGGTATGTTTTCTGTAGTAGTAAATTTACAAATTTCATAGACAAAATATATGGCTCAGAATATTCTATTTTCTCGTTAATAGCTGAACAGTATTGATGCCAAAGAATATTATCATTGCTCACAAATCCTGCCTCATTCAATGACAATAACATAGTATGAATTTTATCTACCTCGCATGAAACATCCTTAAAAATGCAGTGTAGTAGTAAAAATAATGCCAAATAGCTATTATACATATCAAAATGCTGGTTTGAAGTATCTTTTTAATACTTAGTGTTGTTTGCATGGAGAGAATTTTGGTGCTGAGGTCATTGTTGCTCCATGTGCATACAGAGTATTCATGTACACACATTACCACAGACTTTAAGTATAAAATTATGGACTGGGAATGATACTGTGGTTTAATTGCCTTTATGTGGATGAATTACAGTACGGACAATATCTTGAACTAAAGCCAAGGTGGCCATTCTTTTATAAACTGCAGATGTTTTACTGGTTCACAAACTGTTGAAATATAATACATATATATTTAGTAGTCAGAGTGTGATATGGTGAAATATTTTAAGAGCAGGCTAATTTATTTTCAAGAGCCAGAGGTGAGGGAAAATAAAGCCTGAGAATGAAATATCTAGCCATATCACTCTGACAAGTGTAATAAGTGGTTTATTCCACACTAGATATCTTCACTACTGTAGTTTGAACCAGGACTGGTAACTCACCTGGTAAAGTTGGTTCTGGGGGCTCCCCACACTCCCAGCTGATATTTCAGCAGCTGCTCTAACCAGGTTGAGTAGGCTACTGTAAAAACCAGGATAAGTGGCTGTTTGGCCAGTTGTTATAGCTACTTGGTTAATGAGCTTGGCAATATACAGCATAAAATAACAATGTGAAATATCACCAGTTATTTCAAGGGTCATGTACCTAGCTAAAGATATCATTGTGAAGATATCTAGGGTGGAATATTATTATGTATATATTATATGTTCCTGACACCATAGACAATCCATGCACCCTTGATTTAACAACACTAGCACATTTTCACCCTCACAACTCACACTAGTAAGGATATGGGCTACTAAAGTACATGGAGAGAAAAAACTGCTCTAATATACTAGAGTGTAGCTATAGTCAGGTGAGTGATTAGGAAAAAAAACTGCTCTAATATACTGGAGTGTAGCTATAGTCAGGTGAGTGATTAGGAAAAAAAACTGCTCTAATATACTGGAGTGTAGCTATAGTCAGGTGAGTGATTAGGAAAAAAAACTGCTCTAATATACTGGAGTGTAGCTATAGTCAGGTGAGTGATTAGGAAAAAAAACTGCTCTAATATACTGGAGTGTAGCTATAGTCAGGTGAGTGATTAGGAAAAAAAACTGCTCTAATATACTGGAGTGTAGCTATAGTCAGGTGAGTGATTAGGAAAAAAAACTGCTCTAATATACTGGAGTGTAGCTATAGTCAGGTGAGTGATTAGGAAAAAAAACTGCTCTAATATACTGGAGTGTAGCTATAGTCAGGTGAGTGATTAGGAAAAAAAACTGCTCTAATATACTGGAGTGTAGCTATAGTCAGGTGAGTGATTAGGAAAAAAAACTGCTCTAATATACTGGAGTGTAGCTATAGTCAGGTGAGTGATTAGGAAAAAAAACTGCTCTAATATACTGGAGTGTAGCTATAGTCAGGTGAGTGATTAGGAAAAAAAACTGCTCTAATATACTGGAGTGTAGCTATAGTCAGGTGAGTGATTAGGAAAATAAACTACTCTAATATACTGGAGTGTAGCTATAGTCAGGTGAGTGATTAGGAAAAAAACTGCTCTAGTATACTGGAGTGTAGCTATAGTCAGGTGAGTGATTAGGAAAATAAACTGCTCTAATATACTGGAGTGTAGCTATAGTGAGGTGAGTGATTAGGAAAAAACTGCTCTAATATACTGGAGTGTAGCTATGGTCAGGTGAGTGATTAGGAAAATAAACTGCTCTAATATACTGGAGTGTAGCTATAGTGAGGTGAGTGATTAGGAAAAAAAACTGCTCTAATATACTGGAGTGTAGCTATAGTCAGGTGAGTGATTAGGAAAATAAACTGCTCTAATATACTGGAGTGTATCTATAGTGAGGTGAGTGATTAGGAAAAACAAACTGCTCTAATATACTGGAGTGTAGCTATAGTCAGGTGAGTGATTAGGAAAATAAACTGCTCTAATATACTGGAGTGTAGCTATAGTCAGGTGAGTGATTAGGAAAAAAAACTGCTCTAATATACTGGAGTGTTGCTATAGTGAGGTGAGTGATTAGGAAAAAAACTGCTTTAATATACTGGAGTGTAGCTATGGTCAGGTGAGTGAATAGGAAAAAAAAACTGCTCTGATTTACTGACGTGTAGCTATAGTGAGGTGAGTGATTAGGAAAAAAAACTGCACTGATTTACTGACGTGTAGCTATAGTGAGGTGAGTGATTAGGAAAAGGGTCTGGCTGGGAGACAAAGTGTAGTGAAAACATTCCTGGTATGGACACTACTGCCACTGGACTAAGTACAAGTACATCGACGCTGAGTACTGAGTTCTGGATTAGCAATTTCTACCGAGTTTTTTTTTCTTTCTAGCGTACTCAGTCAGTTCAGATGGATCATAGATATAAAACGCGAAGGCGGGATTGGAAACGAAATGATTCGCGGCCTTAGCTGTGACCCCATCCGCGTTACCCTGATAATAGTGTACGCATAAATTTAACCCCTAATGGCTCGCGCGTTCCTTCTCGTGGAAAGAAGCCCTACCGATGGGTGAGTTTTGGTTAACCTTAGACTGAACTGTATTGTAGCCAACCACTTGTGTTTTAAATGTTTTAGCTACAGCTGAATGTGGTAAAGAGCCTGACTGTGGTGAAGATTCTCAATGTCTTCTAGTTAATTACCTGCAGAAGTTACTGGATGATGATGGATTTCGAGTAAAATCTGATAGAGCCTCATCATCTCTAGAAGCTGCAACCAAGTTCCTCCTGTGGTGCAAGCTAAGTAGTAATCACAGTGAGGTTGAGAGATTTTCTGACTGGCTTGTATCCTCACTCAAAGGGTGCATGTTGTCACGTCGGCGCTCCTTTGCACTACAGGCTGAACAAATATGGGAGAAATTTCATGCCTTGCGCATAAGCACTGAATTTAGGGGAAAGTGGGATGAAATATTTTGCAAAGCAACAGACAAGAGAGCTCCAGCATCTGTATTTCAATACATCACAACAAGGTGGTTTAGAGAGTTGATCAAAGAAAACTTTGAAGTGAAAGAAGAGAATAAGACTTCTTGCCCCACCAAATTGACATCACATGAAGAAAATGCTCTGAGGTATGTAGCTGGATATGTATGTCGGAAGGTGCACAGTAAACTAGAGAAATCATCACATGATAGCAAGGAGGATATGACCCTTTTGATGATTGAATTCTATGGCAGTGACTTACAAGAAGAGGATAGTGAAGAATGGACAAACCAAATTGATCGCGGAGGCTTGTGGCATATCAACAACAATGTTTACTTAGTGTTCACTATCATAGAACAAATAATTAGAAATTACCTACATGTTGAGAGCATTGGAGAATTGGGTGGAAATACACGGAGTACTATATTGGATTCCATTCTGACAAATGATGACCTGTTAACTCTATGGGGCATGTTGACTGCACACTATGGAGAAGAAGTGCCTACAGCAGTGTTGAAAAAAATTAGTGAACTATACTTGACCGTACGAGGTTTTTCATTTGCCAGCTCTTGCCTTGAGCTTTATAAACAAAGATACAAGTCACAGCTACAGAAATCGAAAGGATTAAGAAGAAAACTACAAACCACACAACCCACCACTATTGATGAATAAATAACTAGTATTGTTTTATTTACCATTTCACATTTGTTAATTTTGTTGTCTTTTTTGTAATATTGCTTCCTTATTTTATCTGTCATACTATAATTACAGGGTACTAACCCTTATTATATTTAATCTTGTGATTCGTAAAAAAATCAATATTATCAATAGTAGTATAAATATAACTAGTTCAATCTTTTACGTTTGGTGATGGGTGTGTTATCTATTTCAAAGTCCGTTTTCTTTGCACTGCCACGACAATTGCTTCTAACACTAGCACAGGTAGAGTTGACAATTCTAAGGGCTTGAGTGTTCTTTGAAAATTCGGCAACATTAGGGTTTTCGTTTACTCCACCACGTTGACGCTGTCTGCCAAAAAAATTCTCAAGTGGGTCCTGACACAGTCTGTTGCTCAAGAACACTGAAACTCCTGGAACAGTAGTGAAGATGTACTCCAACAACTCCACAAACGACTGAACTGAGTAAGAAAAAATTAACAAAGAACAATAATGACAACAATAAATAGCCATATAGTAATAAACAATCACAACTCACCAGTTATACGAAGACCAAGTCTCGTTGGAGCACTTAAAAGCATTTTATTGTGCTCTGCCTTACTAAAACCAGGCCTGGCCTTCACGCTCCTCTCCCAGTCATCCAAATACTTCAAGCAGTTTTGCAACCACTACACGAATAAGATGAGCATTTATGTGCAAGCTACAAGCTTCATGGTTTGTCTTATATTATAACATGCAACTCATTCTAACTTTCTTTTCGCCCATCACCCGGCTACCCATTTCCCCCATCACCCGGCTACCCATTTCCCCCATCACCCGGCTACCCATTTCCCCACCCTTCAATTGTTGCCTGCCCCTCCATCAATTTCACAGCAACAAATAGCCAATTATAAAAAAAAAATTAATTATTTTATTAATTATTACAATAACAACAACAAAAAAAAACTTACACCAATCCTGAAGTCCAAATTGTCCCTGTAAGGAGCTTTAAAAGCATTTCTGCACTTCCTTCCAAGTTCTTCACATTCAAACAATCAAACAACTTGTCAAACATCAAGACAAACTCCACTGTCTTGTCTACTTCAGGACGTTTCATCCAGCGCAAGGCTTCACCAACCGTGTTGCTAAGCACCTAAGGGCAAATATAGATAAATAAAAAAAGGAAAGCTATGTATCCCCTTGCTCACCTGAGCAGCCAAATCAACACGCATCTTCGAAAAACTGGTAAGGTGAACATGCTCGTATTTAAGCTTGGGAACTAATGACAGTCCTGGTGTTCCTTTATTAGAACGACACTGATGATACAGATGGACAAGGTGGGACCACTGGATGTACTTTTCTTCATACTAAATGTACAATACAGTATTAAATAATTACTTTATTTTCATGAGTCATAATTAGATCACGGCTTACCCACATCAATCTCTTGCTGCTGTACCAACAGTTTCGTACAGTTTTTACCAGATGAGGTGGGTCGAAAAAAAAGTACACGTAGCGATTATCATCAGCAAATGGGTTCCTAGCCGTGTGAACCATGTCCCCAGTACCATGTAGCTTGAAAAAGCGGCGATTCACAGAGAGTCCATCACATGTACAAGCTAGAACATTGAAGCCACACCTCTCTAGCCTCTCCACAGCTTCCCAAAATATGTCATATAGCTCATACCCTAGAAGCTTGTGGCATGGAAACTGAAGCTTGCTGAAAAGACCTGACCATGAACACCAGCATTGATTTGGCCAATGATTCCTTCATGTCTGCCTCATCATCTATTGCCTTCTCATATGCAGCTAGGTGATTATTGACGTCCCCTAGGTTGATGAAGCCAATGATCTTGCCTAATAAAAAAATAACATAATAACACACTTAGGGTCATTACCAAGGGGGGGGGAGGGAACATTCACATGTTTTGAGAATTTTACTTTTCTGTTTTGATCCCCTTAATAATAATAAAAAATTAAATATAATATATATATATAATTAAAAAAATTAAACTTGACATTACAGGTTAAAAGTTACTTGTACCTGAATGTTTGTCATACACCAGAACTTCCCTTATGTGCATTTCATCCAGAATTATAACCACATTCCGCTCCCTTTCTGGACAGCTTAAAATGTTAGCACATTCTATGATCTGTTGGTCAACACTTAGCGAGAATCCTGTCGCTGCTTCAGCATAATATGTGTAGTCTCTTAGTGTTCTCTGAGAGGGAAGATGCAAGACACCACTGTCACGCAACAGTTCATAAGCTGAACTAGAGAGATGATGCAGGTACAGACACCACCTAAGATATGCAATAAATACCTAATGTATCTACAGTACATGATTAAAATTTATGAAAAAAATTAGTACCAACCTTATCATGGCTGCCTCCCACTTCATAGATTTCGAGTTCTTCAGACTTGCTGCACGCCTCTGCTGTCTCCAAAAAATACCCAAGAATGAATCAGAAGGATACCTGTCTTCAATCACCTGCTGATTTTCTTCCATTACTGAAGAGAGGTCTTCGTGCAAGTCTTCGTCTACCTGTACAGTACCATTGAGAATATTAAAAACTAAAACTTTAACATTCCAAGTTGTGGAAAGTATATGTGACCGTCTACAGGAAAATTGGGTACAACTTGGCCCCCACCAAAAATCTTTTTTTGTTTTTGCACTTACGGAGTTGTCAACTTCCAGATATTGAGCTCTCCAAGTTTTACCGTCTTAGCTTTAGCCGTTCTGATATAATAGACCTAACCATTCTCTTTCGTACGCTAACTTAATACATTTTAAAGAATTCAATTGATTTTCCCCAGATGTTTACGGGCGCCGCATTGTGCCCGATTTTTCAGTAGATGGTCACATATAGCTCATGTAAATCAAAATAGTTTTTTCCCCCTTTTATTAGAAGTGAAACCTCAGCTAGAACTGCTTACTTGTATGCCTGCCCTTTGAATTTCAGCCTGAAGCCTATCTTTGATTCGCTGCTCACGCCGCTTGCACACCTTGGACTTGTCACGTATATGCTTCATTCGTTGTAACCTGCAAAGACAGTGAGAAGTAAAATAAAATTTTTAGTGTCACACCGATGATCGGATCGGTTGTCGATTATCTGCCAATAACCGTATAAAATATCGCTATCAGATATTAATGTACACAGAACCAATAATTTATACTTTTTTCTTTATAGTTTTCTGAAAAATATGACTACTTCCACCAGAACTATGTGGTCAAGGGAATCAAACTCACACATTTCAGGCTGAGTCAGCAAGCTTCCCACCTTACCAAACAGGCAGCTGATCCATCTCGTAAATACTGCATATTATAAATTTTTGACAACTTACATGTAAATTCCATATAGGATTGGTCGTCAGCATCAGCTGATATGTGCCGTTTATTATTGATAATACATTAGAGTATTGGCTTTTTTCAAATAATAAGTGCAAAGCTAAAAAATAAAAAAATTAAACAGCCTTCATTGTGTTGAGAAAAATTTCTAAATAATGCACAGTTATGACTTATGACCTTTAGTAATACATACAGGTCTTTGCATTTAAGGGAGCGAAGAGGGGCAATGGGATCACCTAGGCCAAAGCTTGCCCTCCTTAATAAAAACTTATTTTACATCTAATAACACAAATTTATGCATATATGTTGGCCCTTCAAAATTTTGGGAGATTTAAATATGTCCTCCTTTTTGAACATCATAAATATAGGTCTGGTAATTTATAAACCTTACTTTAATAAAATAATACACATACTTTTCTGGAGTGGTGAGACACCGAAAATTGGTGTGACTGTTGGCTTGTGTGCCATCATCGCTCCTCTCCATAGATTGGCGAGACACAATAGCATTCAGCACTTTGCGATAAGCAGTGCAGGAGTCACAGCGAGAAGTTGAAAGGGGTAAAGATGATGATGGTCTGACAAAAATACGGCAAGAAGTGCAGCGTATTGTGTGGTGGTCCAAAAAGTCTTTAACATATCTTGCAACAACAGTTTTGCCTATAATCAAAAGCAGGTTCAATAGAGAAACAATAATTAATATAAATGCACCACTAACCAGTTGGGTCCTTGAAAGTCCCTTTTCTTGCAGCTTGAATTGTAAAATACCGGTCATCATCGTTACCAGCACACAGCTGAAGTCCATTCAAACTGTCAATCACTTTCCTCACGTCCTGAACAGTATGTAGCTTCTGTGGAAGTTGAAGAAAGTCTAGTGGTTCCTCACAAGGATGTCCTGCCAGCAACAGCCTCCAGCTGAAATCTCCACACACTTGAAGGGAGAAAGAAACCTAGAAATTATGATATGATAACCAAACGTTTAGGACTATCATAAACTAATTATAACAGTACTCACATGTAAATGATCTTCAACAAAAGCAACCTTGCTAAACACTAGAAGCTCTGCATTAGGGCTGACATCTACCCAACCTATAAATGTAAACATAATTCAAGAATATCCGGCATGTAAAACATGCAAGCATGACCTTGAGGACATGCTGATAGAGCTATTATCCTCCCTGCCAATTTTGAAATGCTGACTGCTGGCAAACTCCACATGATATCCGGTGGTAACTGCTGAATTTTCTCAAGAGTAGTCTTCACTTTCCTGGCAGTATCTAGTTCTTGCGGCAACCCATTCACAGGTAAATCATCATAATTAAGACTATCTCCCGACATAGACAAACGCCAAACAAAACCTTCTTCCACGACTACAGTACACACCACCTGTACATTAAAATAACTATACTACACTGAAACAGAAATATGAGCAAGTTTACCTCGACCATACTGTTGTTAGCTTTGACTTGAGCCAGTATTAATTTGCTGCAGCCATCACTTGCATCTACCCACCCTATAATCGCATATATTATTTACAACCTAGATGCATGCATAAAAATTACCTTGTGTGAGTGCCGACATTTCCTTTAGCCTCTTCTTCAGGACAGAGAGACTTGTTGCTTTTAAGTCCCAGAGAAACTTAATAGGAATAGATATGGAAAAGGTTGGACTTGCTAGTTGAAGAGCTTCCACAGACAAAGGAAGATGAGCTGTAAAGACTGAGCGATTCCGTAACTTTCTAGGGCCATTTTTCACAGGTACAGCAAGTCTGAACTTCCTAGGCATACTGCAAGTGAAATACACATCCAGGAAAAAAAAATTGTTAATAATATGTTGCACTTATCATAGTAGCTACTACCTATATACAGCTTGGATCTTTGTCTGTAGCCATTTGAGCCTGACAGGGATACACAATTATCTTGTCAAAAATGGGGAAAAATGAATTAAGTACCATGCCAATAGTCTGATTGTGCTTGCAAAAATTTTCCAAATGGCTTATATGCTAGAGCAAGTCATCCTCCGTCTAAAAAATACTGAATAGAAGCCTGCCTTATTATCCACACCTTTGGAGAAGGACTAAAGTACAGAGATGTTTCTGTCAGGTCCGATGGTCGTCACCAATCACGTGTATAGAGTGATTTAAGCAAGTATACTAAGCCATCTTAACAAATGAGGTGATTTAGAATCAACCTTACCTTTGTTTACAACTGCAGAAGTCACGTTAAGTACTTGCTGTGTAGTGGATAGAGGTAGATTCCAGCTCTCTTCCTTTTTCCCACCAAATACCGCCTAACCGCAAAATTGCCGTGTAACAACGAGGATGGGGTCAGCACTGGTAACGTAATTGGTGCGCAAATTTTTGCCGTTTCCAATCCCGCCTTCGCGTTTTATATCTATGGTGCACTACAGTTTTTAGATGTAATTTCTGTCCTATTTTTCTGTAAAAAGAGTCTGCTCGCTCGCCATGCATTTGCGCTACTCGAGCGCACCACTAGTCATTTCACTATAGGTACACTTGCACCATTAACTCACTATCTCAGAATTTCACTGGAACTTCGTTTCAATCTGGCTCTTTTAAATCTCTTGAACTAATTTCATCTAATACAAAGAAAAGCTCTGTGGTAAAGAATGGTCTCCAACTAGAAAATATTCAAGCTGTACATTCCCAAGGTTAGGCAGCACATGTATTGGCAAGCCTTTCTGTACCCTCTTTGTCCCTTAGCTGCTGTAGACTGGGCATCAGCATAAATTTATGTGATTTCTTTTAAACATTGTCAGTTAATACTTTACCAATTATTACCCAGTAAAAATATATTTTGATTCATTCCTTTTCTCCTTTCAATATATATTGTGAGGGTGTTTCAACTGATACTCTCAAAAATCCCCTGGCTATGCTACTGCACTTTTCCATGCCAAGGTGTTTCATTGTGCTGTTGTGGACAGCATTAAGTTGAGTGTCATGCTCAGCATGATCTTTATCATGAATCAAAAGATCAAACAAAATCTGCAATTCCTGGAAGCCCTTCTATAATTTGGTGTTGAAGTATGACTGGTAAAGGGTTTTCAATGCCACAGTAAGCAGTCACAGTAACTTTTTGTGACTTGAAAAACAAGCGCTCTGTTGGAATTATCTCACATTTTGGAGCCAAAGTTTGAAGAAAAAGTTGCTTAAATGCTGTAGTATTAGAAGAAAGTGGGGTCAAGCCTAAAAATCCGTGTTTTTAGCAGAAAGAGGAACCTCGCTATCTGAATTACCAGTCTCTCTTGACAACAAGTTCTCAGCTACAAAAAGAAAGGCCAGAGTTATTTTGTAATTTTAACTTATATGGAATTAAGTACTTAGCTATTTCAGTTCCCCTCGAGTAGTGGTAGTTTCCTCAGGATTGTTATTAAGGTATTTTGACAGTGGTAACTTCTGTAGAATCCAATTTAAGCCATGCTGATCACCTCAATTACCAGTAACTGGTGAACAAGCTGGCAGCTCTAACAAAAAATAATTCTACCAAGTAATGGTGGCTTCTTCAGTATTATTATTTTGCCATTCTGGCTACCAGTGGCACTTGACAACCAACAAGCGGCAATTTTAGCAGCCCCCACAATGACAAAGTTTTGAAATTATGTTTGGTAAAGGGTTTTAAATGCCATAGTAACCAGTCGCAGTAACTTATTGGGACTTGAGAGACAAGTGTTTCGCAGGAATTATCTCACAATTTGGAGCCCAAGATACAAGTAAGACTTTCTTAATGTTGTAGTATCAGAAGAAAGTGGGATCAAGCCTAAAAAGCCGTGTTTTTAGGAGAAAAATGGCACCCATACGTTTTAGAAGCATACATACCATCCATCCATCATATATAACATATATCTGATTTTCAATTGCCCACTCCTAATAGTATTTCACTCACTTTGCTCCAACAATAATAAATTAAGTGGTATATATATCGTGCGAGCCTGCCTAGTAAGGTAACATAAAACTATGGTATTATTACTATAATTTTAGCTTATTTCATGCAAAACACTATAATAGCAGTTGACCATTAATTTTAGTATATAAAAAAATTACTCTCTTACCTGAGTAATCGTAACTTCTGTAGTATCAAACATAAGCCATTCTGGCTACCTATTTTACAGATTTACATAAGTCAGGCTTTTCTCACTTACTTCTATATTTCTTGACCCTTGCATTCTCATGCAACTCTGCTGTATTTCCACCCATAACTTATGGCGGATTGTAGTTAGATACTGTAAGTGAATACTCTTCCCAGACAGGGCAAGGCCTTGGCAAAAACAAACAAACAAAAGAATATGAGGATACAATAGGTCAATTTATATAACACACAAAATCCATGTTTTTTTTTTTTTTTCATAGGTACAACATGGGTCGTCATCGTTATCCAGCTGCACAATGGGAAAATATCAGTAGAAGACTCTACAAATCAACGTACTGGGAGTCTCGTTGTTCATATATCAATCAACCTGAACGTTTCTCTAACACTCATTATCTATTGATAGCCATCACAATGATCTGGATATTTAGAAGGAAAATAAAAACTCCTTCTACTCTATTCTATGGTACAATCAATCGAAGAAATATAAGCAATACAGTAGAGTTTTTACTGCTGAATTGGTCCAGTTGGAAAAATTCAATAAATATCTTAAAAGAAATTCTTTCCAGAACTACTTCACTAAAACAGAAACTATTATTACTATGTGGAGATGTAGAAGCCAATCCTGGACCCTATAATACAGGTAAATTTTAATAGATATAGACTCTGTCTTTTTATACTATTTCAAAATGAATTATATGTATTTATTAGAATTTTAATGAAGCTATAATTATGCATACATGCACAAATTTGGCAGATTAGACTTAGAGACATGCTGTATATGCACACAATGACAAAAAATGCCCATCATATTGCATTATTCTTAGACTGATAATAATAAGTAAATGTCAATCTTGCAATTATAAACAAACTAGCAAGTACCCTCCACCACACAGTGGTGCTTGATGTATTGCAAAGAGTATGATAGATACTTGATGTTAGTTATAGTGTGTCCAAGTTGAGTTTTCTTGGTAAAAACCATTAATAACTTTTGAACAGAAGTAGCTATGCTTCCGGGATTTCTATACATTCAAAAGCTAGTGTCGAAGTAGTCCAGAATATTCTCTTTAAAAAGTTTAGAGGTGGCGGGAAAGTGCAGTTTCAAAACTCAAGTCTTTGGGAATAAATAAAACCACACGTTTTCATGCTACACGCGGCGGGATTTAGTCACCGGGCCGAACACGTGCGCACTACCTTAGAGACTATTGTAAACAAAAAGCAGTCGTAGTTTGGTCAATCTGTTTCTACCCTTCGACCTGACACTCTGGTTCTTTTTTAGAAGACTACAATGTGAGGTACTTTATAACATGGGTTGTTCGTCCACTCAGATTTTCTTACCAGTTAAATAGGGTCTATTTATTTAGAAACTCAGCTAATACTGTTTGCTGACCAAGATAATAAGATATACAATTCATCATAGACTCTATATGCCACTATTTATGCTTTAGCTTTGGATTACTCCTCATATCTATATAGATACAGTTATCTATGGTTATGGGAATGCTATTTACCACCCTCCAAATTCAACTGCTGCTTGTAGCTACCACAATTTCATGTCATCATAAAATTATAATATGACGTCATTAAATTACATTAATATATTGTGTCAATTTTTTTGTGTATAATTAAAAAAAGAAAAGAAATTTAACAAGTAGATAGAAAATATAGTAAAATCATGAATAAATGATAATGAATGATTCAGTGTGAAGGTCTTAAAGTAGTACTGGAATATGTGTGGCCATAGCTAAAGGTGTAGGTGATGTACTGGATTCTTCACATTACTGTTGAGTACTTCAGAAGTTCGTCACACCAAGAAATCAGACTTACTTGAGGAGGCATTCAGCCGCAGTCCTGCACTTCTTTTCCTCGAAGACTTGTGCTACATTGGTAGGTCCAGATCACCCTCTGCAACCTTCGGCACAACTAGAAGATCATATAAATGATATTGAATACAGCTATGGAAGAAACTGCCATAGCTTCTTTTTCATTTCAACAAGTTAACTTACGGTAATGCGCAACTTAGACCCGCGTCGTTTTTACCCGTGGGCATCGATGTTTCAGCGCGTTTGAGCTACTATTGTTATGTGACCTTAATTGGTTTCCTGTTTTGCCAAGTGCATTCCTCTCATGCCACATTTGTGGTTTCTCCAACTCAACCTGGACATATTTTAGTCTGAATAATCTGCCGGCTGGGGTGGGTCAGTAGTTAAAAAACTTCACTGGTTAAATACAAGTTATACATTGAATACCATAGAACATCAAGAGTCTACCAATACCCCAACATACAATTGATTTTCACGGTATTCAATGTATAACCTATTTATCATGTACGCACATGCTAACTAATTCTTAGTAATAACATTTTGAAACATTTCACTGAATTACCTACCTTCTCATCAAATAATAGCTGAAGATTTTTCATTACTTGGGTTTTTCAACGATGTAGTCTTTATAATGAATCGAGACAGAATTTGAACACTAATGGGGACTCACCACAGACAGGATTGATGCTAACCCAGTTCATGACGGAAGACAAATGGAGGAATTACTAAATTCTGTGTGTTTAAAAGACCATGAACTGGAAATATTTGTTGACCAACAAAAAATTATAATACGAAACAGAATACAATTTCAGATTTGAGGAACTTAATGCGAGATTGATTAGACAGTACAGAAAAATAGGCGAAATACCCCCAACTGAACCATTCATTAGGATATTTTTTCTGTACAGTGAAGAAGAGCGATAATACACTGTATGAATGCGATACTCTCACTTCATTCTAAATTTCAAAGAAGTTTAGACCGCCATTTGTCCCAAGAACTGTGCAAGCCATACAGTATCCACCAAGACACTAAATTTGAATTTTGGAGGGAAAAATTGAAGTCAGCTTGACTGGTGACTAGTCTCACAACAAATAATATACCAGAAATTCAAATTATTCAGTTAACTGGACACAAAAATCTCAAAAGCCTCAACAGTTATAAAAAGGCCTCATTAGAATTAATAAGAAACATATCTCGTGTCTTGAGCTCATACAGGAAGCCTGGGCCTTCTTTTTCTAGTACTTCAGTGGTACTGCAAATCTAGACTTAACAGCTCAGTACTTGTTTGCTGGAGCAACACTAAAAATCAGCACCCGCATATGTTATACATACCATACATACATACACACATATATATAACATATACCTGATTTTCAAGTGTCCACCCCTAATAATATCTCGCTCGCTTTCGTTTGCTCAATAAATACCTGTAACAACAGTTGGCATGGGCGTAAACTGCATTTGGTTGCGAGCGGTCAGCCAGACTTTACGAAAACACAGTGCATGCGTCCTATAGTTAAGCATCCTTTCGAATGTTCGTGGAGGTTCTGCTAGGCCCACACATTCTCCAGATCCATTACCAAGTCCACCGATATAAATGCTTCTTTTTTTTATTAGTGGTTTTGAGGGTGTTTGCTGGTCTTGCTGTGATAAGAGTCATAGCAGCTCCTGGATCTAAAACTGCTCTCGTACGTTGGACATTACGCTCAGATGACTCGTCTACCAAAGCCTGTTGAAGGAGGATATAACCTGGCGAATTGTTGAAAACTTGTAGAACAGGAGCAACATTATTAATATGTTAAAATTAATCATTGGTCTGAATTGGAGCGGGATTAGTAACAGCAGGAGGAGTTGATCGTTGCAGCAAAGTATGATGCTTTCTACCACAATGTTTGCAATTCTTGCAACTATTGCAAGAACTTACTATGTGATCATTTGAGAGGCAGTTATAGGAAAGTCTTTTCTGTCTCAATCCTTCATTCATTTTGTCAACATTTGACTATGTAGGACACTTAAGGATTGAGACAGAAAAGACTTTTCTATAACTGCCTCTCAAATGACAGTAGTTGCAGGTCAGACATGTAGAACACGTTTGTGCTGATTATTCTCTCTGGATGGCAGTTTGATTTTATTTTGGTTGGTCAGTATAATGGTTGACTATGCATCTTCCACAGGACGACCATCTTGGGTAGCATCTCTTCATTTAATAATGAACTTGGTGAGCTGTTCAAGAATTGGACGGTCGTGTGTACTAGCAATGTGGCTTTTCAATTCTTTCTTGGATAGTCCAGTCATGAGGGGAGAAAATACGCCGCACACCAATTGTTCAGCAGCGAAGCTTAGTGACCAGTAAACCTTCTATATGGCCCTCATTAGTCCTCAAAAGTTCACTTAAGGACTGTTATCGTCATTCATGGGCTTCATAGCTAACATTTTTGTCAAGTGATGGTTAAAAATAAGTCGAGCCTGGTCAAATTCACGTTTAAGCGCTGCTAGTACATTGGCATAGATTCTGGATTGAGAAGCTTATCTAATTATGTCTCTGGCTTCATCTGATTGCATAGCTTCCTCTTAACAACCAATTTTCTCAAGGTCAGCCAGAGCAGTTTCTGCTCTATTCTACCTTCATAAAATAATTTCCCAAAATTTGTGCCAATCAACAATCTGTCTAGAGGACTTGGGAAGTGCTAACTTAAGGTGTGTACTGCACCTTGGAGGCAAAATATAAGAAGTAGTAGTAGTAGTAGTTGGTGGCAAAGATTTTGAAGTCATCATTGATACTTTCTTTGTTTATTCGGATGCTTATACTTTTGAGTAATTTGTTGAACTTATAGTCTAATGATTTTAGTTCTTCTATGGATGGCATATATACCTTGTCTTCTCTGAGAGATTCAATTTTGGTTACTTGTTCATTGAGGTCAGCTTTGGTTTTGGTTTTGGCACCGCTAAGTTTGGATTTGCTAGAATTTGTTCGAGTTTGCTGATGATATGTTTTCCCTTGCCAAGAATTTTGTAGGTGGACAATTTATCTAAACACAACTCTTGTATGTGATGGTTTTCTGCTAGTTAGGAATCAGTCTCATCTTCCATATCAAAGTCTCTACCTTCTAGTTCAGTAATTTTCTTTGCCCCAGTTTTATAGTGGTAAACAGCTGTTAGTAAATTGTCATAGCATCTCTGAAGTTCTGATATATCAAGATCATCTAAGGATGTAGTGATTCTTTGTATATATGTTTTTGCTCAGGTAACACATGACTTCTTTGTTCCTTGAAGTTTTCGTAAATCGTCATTTTCTTGGATAGATTCTTCAAAGATTGCCATAGCAATCAATTTGAATATGAAATGGAAAATTGCTTAAAACACTAATGGAGAAGTCAAAGTAGATAGCTATTCTGTTGATTTTGGATTTTGACGACTAGTTTGAAGTATCCGGCTCGAATGACTAAGAATGTTTCCCTCTCCTGCTCTCTTTTTTCTGAACTACTTCAGCTTTTTGTTATCTCCCATCTTTCCTTTCCTCAGCTCCTTCTTCTTGAGTCATGGAGTCCTTTTCCTTTGTCTATCTCTCCTGCTTCTGAATCTCTCTGTCATACTATCATGATTATGGTTTAAGCTTTGCGAAACGTTTGCCTTCCTGATAATACTTGGCCTTCCTTTTTTAAACTGACCCCTGCCTTTACTTGTCACCCACTTTTAACTTACCATTAATCGCTCACCTTTTTGCCTTCTCTTTTGTTTTTTAAACCTGCCTTACCTTGTTGATTCTACCTGCTTTTTAATACTTGATTGCCTTTACCTTCTTTTTGTATTTCACCTTCCTTCTTGAAACGTACGCCGCCTTCCCTCATGTATTTAGAATTAATCACTTTCTACTGAATGTGGCGATACTTTATCCATCATTTGATGATGATGCTTTACCGAACTGTCTAAGCACACGAATTATTCATGAATACACACTGTCGTCATTACTGACACACAAGCATTACATAGATCCATTAAATAAAAACTTAATAAATACAAGAGCTATTCTATTTACTTTTACATGTACCATGATTCACCTGACTTGTATTTGCTACCAATTTACAGAATACTGAATACAAGGTTGATATCATATATTATTATATTTTTTAGGTACTGCAAGTAAATGGTAAAAAATTGTTTAAAGCAATTCTTATCTGAGGTGTTTTTTTTAAGTAATTACTAGTTTTGACAGCTACTTGAGGCACTTTGATGTTAGCTGCTGTTTTTAAGACTAACAAAGTAATGTTTAAATCAATTATACTGATAAAAAACTTTGAAAAATTGCATTATCAAAATGCTGGACATATATCAATAGTCATAGCTTTATATCTCATTTCAAGTTGCGGTATAATTTTTGCTGCCAACTAAGTTGGCACTTGAGTGGTTGATATAGCTAGTCACCCAAGATTATTTCTTGTTAAATAGTTATGCGAGATATGTACATTGTAACTGAAATTGACAGAACTGACCAGACAGAGAAGAACAGCCACATATATGCAGAAATTTTCTGTACCAAAAAGGAATGTGAATGTAAAGTGTAAATGGAATACATGATTTGCTGAATTACGTTAGACTTTTGAGAACAGCAATGAATTAGAGGTGAACCTGGGAGAGGTGACCAAACAGCTAATTAACATAAAATATATCCAAAACAAAGTATAGGTGAGTGGATTCCATTCTCATGTGGAATTCACCACACAAGAGATTATACTTAATTGGAACATTTTAATAATAAGTATTCATAGTGGAATTACACTAGTCTGTGTATCAGTATAAAAATTATATTCTATATATCTTAGATAAGCCTCTCCATCATTATGAACCTTCACCTCGTTCAAGTGTCAATGCATCAGCAAGTTCTGGACAACTCTACATGTATGGAGGAATTCTTGAAAAGGATACAAAACAACTGAGTAAGGTAGTTCAAATCTATGAGTGTTCTACAGAATCCTGGAGAGAACTTCCAACAACTGGCACTGCGCCTCCTGGATTACATGGTGGTGCAACAGCTTACTCAGATCATATCCTCTACTTGTTTGGCGGTTTAGACGATACATCATATGGTTCATTACATCAGCTGGACACCAGATCTATGACATGGACTGAACTCTCACCACAACAGGATAGTGGACCCATGAGCAAATATGGGTGTGAAATGATATATTATAACAACTCATTGCTTGTAATCGGAGGTTTTTGTGTACTATCCGGTAATCTGCTGTCTCGATTTCCATATTTTAGGAGTTTAGTGAAGGATCATGGTATTACAAATGAGATTCATATATATAATATTTCACAAGGTAAGTATGATCATATATTAAGTTTATATTTTGTAGTAGAATACAGGGCATGTAATTATATAATCATGAGTGCTGATAGTTAATAATATTTTTGTTTATTAATTTCATGTATAGTAATTTCCATCAGCCAGAAAATATATTTTTTTGTATGGTTCAACCATTTTGCAAGGGCTATTGTCAATGTGTGAGTGGTAATATTTTAGTGAAGTTAAACAATGTCTTGGGAATCCTGCACACTGACAATGGCTGTTGTAAAATGGTTGTCATATAGTGACAGCTTCATCTAAATGACTAATGTTCATGACAAGAACCAGAAACACTCCAGCTACTTAGAAACGGCTGAGTTTTTAAATGATATAATGGTAAGGGTTTTCAATGCCACAGTAACCACTCTCCGCAACTATTTAACTAAAAAAAACAACACACAACAAAACAAAACACACAAAAGACAATAACAACAAAATGTATTTCTAAAAAAATTACCACAGTTTATAGTCATGACCTCTTGCTTACTGTTGGAGTAGCTGAAAAACTGTGTAAAGGCAGCTAATATGTTGATTTGCTAGTTAATGCTTACGTTGTGCTATTCTTAAGTAGTAGCTAAAACACAGTTCTCACTTACACATACACTTGTTCACTGGATATACCAACGCAAAACTTACTTTCACGACTTGACTATTGGACACTGGATTTTCAAGTAAGAACAATACTTAAGTTTGTAAGACTTAAACTTCATTCGCAAAAAATAATATATATCAGACACAACCTGATTAAAAAATGTAAGCAATTGATGATACAAGTAAAGATTGATGAACTAAAGAATGCTTATTTAGGGGAGTATGGGGACGGGATCAAACCAAGTGAACAAAAATGTGAAGGTCAAAGTACAGAACAACATATGTATACATCCACATATATATACATACATAAAAATATTGTTACCCATGTAGAGTGACTCATTTACTCCACTCACTCACCAATTAAGTCTTATTTTAGGGTTAGACTCAAAATTGTGCATGTTTTTTTTAGAAATTCTAATAAAAAAATTTCAAGCCCAAAGGGGCAGTGAAAATCCTTTGCTATACTAAACCTCAAGAACTTACACTTATATTAGTAGCTGAGTGTTATTTGTCAGGAGCTACTGGTCATTTAGTAAGCCTAAATGATTTTGATAGGTTAATACTCCAGATGCTTCCACTATACTGAAGTATGAAGGTAATTCCATTTGTTAACTATCGGTTGCTGTATACTAGTACTTAACTAGTTATGTGCTTAAAATTTTGAAGTGTAAAGAATGCCCTTCTCAATATAAACAGATGTATAGATGGCCTTTGCTGCTGACATAGCTATTAAATAGTTGTCTAAGCTTGCATCATTATGTGAGAGCACGTGCTGAAAACATGTGGTACATTTGTGCTCTATGATAGGTAGTGTCAATCAAGCTATAGACCAATTTTATTCTCTCATAGTATATATTTTTGAACATCCAAGTTCACTATTATGACTCTAAATAATAAGTTTGCCATCGTTATTCTAATATACAATCGGGCACAATCGGTATATAATCACAGCAAATAAGTCGGTATATTTGACAAGCATTGAAGCAGAGGTGGAAAATTGAGCACAATTGTCCCAGGCCTAATTAAGTGGCATCTATGCGATTTGAACCTGCAAACGTAGAGGGCAGAGTGTGCATACAAACTACTAAAGTGTTGGGACCTAATGGCTCAGGGATAACTTGTATCCAATATTAACTGCACACTGGGTCGCTGAACTAAGTTGGGAAAGAGTGCTCATCTACAGTAGCTAACCATAATGGCAATAAGAGAGGCAGAGAATGAAAGAGTCAATCAGAAGCAGGTGAGAAAACGCTGACTTATGCAACCTTCAATCAAGAAGTTTAGAAAATACACAGAAAGGATGGAGATACTGGGGAGCAGAAGAGGTAGACAGAG